>ENA-OQIK01000106-OQIK01000106.1-human-gut-metagenome-genome-assembly--contig:-NODE-106-length-72314-cov-6.571009_pt1 | contig 72314 bp, 56 predicted proteins | sample MGYA00242578_ERZ504743 | MGnify/ENA primary metagenome ERZ504743 (study PRJEB26092, sample SAMD00036441) | human gut metagenome | host: Homo sapiens | study: EMG produced TPA metagenomics assembly of...
CGGTGAAGAAACGGGAAGTGCAGTAAGGTGCTTTCTGAACTTTGACATTTCGTCCGGAAGTGTATTTGGTCTTATCAGAAGGAAGACTTCCTACACTGAGTCGGGTATTTTTGACATATTTTACCTGGTAGGTACGCGGTTTCGGAGTGGCGGTCGGTTTCGGAGTGGCGGTCGGTTTTGGAGTAGCAGTCGGAGTTACAGTAACGGTTGGTGTCGGAGAAACAGTCGGAACTGGAGTTGCAGTAACAGTAGGCATCGGAGAAACAGTCGGAGTCACCGTAACGGTCAGCGTTGGCGTAACCGTAGGAACCTTTGTTACGCTAATCTGAAAACCTGCGCTGTCAATAATTTCTTGAACTCGCATAGAAAGAATGATAATATAAAATCAAAGCATATTTCTTAAACTTTCAGGGCATTTTGCCGTCTATTTATTTTTTCTAAAAACATTTCAGAAATCCATGCTTTTAAATTCCGATCAAAATAAAAGCAGGAGTTTGAAGTGATAAGAAACAGTACATTTTTTGACTCCTGCAAAAAACAGGAGGTATATCTATGACAAGAAGAAAGAATCGAAAAATTGCTGTAAAGAAGAATTGTAATGTAAGAAAAAATCTGACAGCAAACAGAAAGTATAAGGATACTGTATTTCGAATGCTGTTTTCTGACAGAAAGAATTTATTGTCACTTTATAATGCTGTAAATGGAAGTGCGTATGAAGATGAAGCGGCGCTGGAAATTGTAACATTGGAAAACGCTATCTACATGGGAATGAAAAATGACTTGGCATTTATTGTAGATACAGGACTGTTTTTGTATGAACATCAGTCAACCTATACTCCTAATATGCCGTTGAGAGATTTGTTTTACATATCAGCAGAATACCAAAAGTTTGTAAACCACAGATCATTGTATTCTTCAGTGATTCAGAAAATTCCTGCACCGAATTTTATTGTATTTTATAATGGGACAGAAAAGAAGGAAGACAGTTGGATAAATTATCTTTCAGAAGCATATCAAAACCTGTCGGGTGAGCCGAACCTGGAATTGAAAGTACTCACACTGAATATTAATGAAGGTCACAATGGTGAGCTTATGGAGCAGTGCCAGATTTTGAGAGAATATGCACAATATGTGGCAAAGGTGAGGGAGTACGCTCGAGAGACTGAATTAGATGTTGCAGTGGAACAGGCAGTGAATGACTGTATTCAGAATAATATTCTTACAGAATTTCTTCGGAAAAACAAGTCGGAGGTAATAGCAATGAGTATATTCGAATATGACAAGGAAGAGGAAGAAAAGAAACTTCGCAAAGCAGAATTTGAGGCCGGCAGGGAAGCTGGAAAAAAAGAAATTATACAGTATATGTACAGTACGGGTAAATATACGCTTGATGAGATTGCGGAAATTCTGGGATTATCAATTGGTGAAGTTAGAAGAAACCACTAGGGACGGAGTTTTCCGACTCGTTTGGTGTTACAGTGTTTTTTGAATCAATGTGAGTTATAATGCACTTCCCACGGTGGTAATATGGAAAAATATTTTAAAATACCTTGAATCAGAAGAGAAAGAATGCTACCATAAACCCAAAGTATATTTCTTTTTATTCCAGGCATCTATGCCGTCTATTTGTTTTTTTCTAAAATCATTTCAGAAATTCATGCTTTTAAACCCAACAAAAATCAAAAGCAGGAGTTTGACCTGGTGGCAGAAACAACATACTACATTTTTGGACTCCTGCAAAAACAGGAGGTACTATTATATTCTTCAACCTTACAGAAGATACCACCCCCCCCAATTTTTTTGTATTCTATAATGGGACAGAACGACCAGAAGACAGGTGGGAGGATTTGCTGTTAGATGCATATGAGAACCTGACGGAGACACCAAATCTGGAATTAAAAGTACTCACTTTAAATATCAATGAAGGGCACAACGAGGAACTGATGGAACAATGCCTGATACTAAAGGAGTATGCACAGTATGTGGCAAAAGTACGAAATTACACAAAAGAAATGAAGTTGGATGTAGCCGTGGAACGTGCTGTAAACGAATGCATCCATGAGGGAATTCTTGTCGAATTTCTAAGGAAAAATCGAGCGGAGGTTATTGCTATGAGCATATTTGAATATGACAAGGAAGAGGAAGAAAAGAAACTTCGCAAAGCAGAATTTGAATCTGGAGTAGAAGCTGGATTTAAAACTGGAATTGAAACAGGAATAAAGTCAATGCTGGATTTAGGAAAATACTCTATGGAAGAGATTGCAGAAGTATTTCATGTTTCTGTAGATAAAGTAAAAGCTGTCAGGAACATGCTAATCTAATCAGGCAATCATAGGGGAGGGAGTTTTTGATGTATCCATAAGTGACACTAATTGAACCGGAAAACTCCGTCCCCCCCAGTGATTTGTGAAAGGAGCAATTTATGCCAAGACAAGCCAGAAAAAAGAGTGCTCTCAATATTAACCATATCATTTTGAGAGGTGTTAATCAGCAGATTATTTTCGAAGACGAATATGATTATCAGCAATTTATCAGCATTTTGCGTTATTATAAAGACATTTGTAATTTCAGAGTATATGCCTATTGTCTTATGAATAATCATATACATCTATTGATTGGGCATACAAGTACAGAGCCCGGCATGATAATGCAGAAAATAGAAGTAAAATTTGTCAGATGGTACAACCAGAGGTATCAACGCATAGGAAATCTGTTTCAGGATCGATATAAAAGTGAACCGGTAAATGACCTGGGACACCTCAAAACGATATTTCGATATATTCATCAAAACCCACTTCACGCAGGATTGGAAACGATACCAGGTACATATTTCTGGAGTAGTTACCATGCGTATGCGGATTTGGAGGCTTCTTTTATAGATATCGACAAAATTCTTAGTTTGTTTCAAAGTCATGTGGAATGCATGAACTATCTCAATAGTAATTCAGACGAAAAATGCATGGAGCATCATTCTTCTGTACATCTTTCTGATGTGGATGCTCTCAGGATAATTCAGGCAAAAACATCTTGCAATTCCCCCTCGGACTTTCAGCGTCTTGACCTTTTTACAAGAAATCAATACCTGCAGTTATTAAAACATTCCGGTATTTCTGTCCGCCAGCTTAGCAGACTTACCGGAATTTTGTTATATTATAACGATTTAGCAACGAAGCTATCTGGAAGGCGTGGGATTCGAAAGGAGAATATTATGTATAAGTTTGTAACAGACAAAGTCTATCTGAAAGAATCCTATCGTATCTGTGCCGGCATGGTCAATCAACTGGTGCAAAATCTTAAAGGCCGTGGGATACAGGCACGGATGGCTGTGGCGGGCAGTAAAAAAAGAGGGCTTGTAACACAGAATGAACGAGAAGCGATAGATTATGACTTTAATTTGTGGATTGAAGAGGCGCAAAATATTGATATATGGAATGATCCAAGGCAATTAAAAACTACAATCATAGAATCCTTCAATGAAATATTGGTCAGGAATGACTGGAAAACATGCGATGATTCCACATCAGTTATTACGACAAAAAAAGTACAGTTGGAGAAGGGAAATAAGACGCCATTTCGCATTGATCTTTGTATTGTAAGAGAAGATGATTGTGGGAATTGGTATCGATTGATCCATAAGAAAACAGGAAACACAAGATCAGATCAGTACTGTTGGGAACAGGGAATATCAATAAAAGATCTGAATTCCAAGGAAAAATTTCTGAAGCCTGCCCATTGGATGAAGGTTAGGGAAACTTATCTGGTCAAAAAAAACATGCATCTTTCCAGACAGGATACGGACAGGCATTCATCCTATAATTGCTATATCGAGGCAATAAATGAAGTGTATGCGAAGGTGCATGCTGGAAATAAATGAACCGATAGGGAACTCTTTACAAATCATCATCTGACTGTGAATCTGTCGATATCCTAAACCAGAAACCACTGGGACATCAAACGAGCCGAAAACACCGTCCCCAGAATCCCATTGAACCGAGTTCTGCAATATGCTATTCTTACAGTAAGAAAGAGGAGAGATGTCGTTGTGTGTGATGCATTAAGAGAGTTATTCAAAGATGAACTGGAAGAGAAATATGAGAGTGGCGTTCACGAGGGAATGCAATAAAGTTTTCTATCAAAAGTCGTGGCAGGCGGAAGTGCAGGCCGCGACTTTTGATGTTGGTCAAAAAAATCACAATACAGCCACACAATGTCGAAAAAAATATGTTATAATTCATGATAAAAAGAGTTTTTATTGAAATTGAAATTCTGCTATGATACCATAAAACAGAGTATACATTACATAAGAAGAAATTTTGATGATAAATATGGAGGTGTACCGATGGCAGATGGAAATAAAACAGATCAGATTCCAGATGAACTGGAGAATCTGTCGCCGGAAGAACTGCAGGAACGCATACAGGAAGAAAAGAAAAACGCGAAGCGTAGCCTCAGATTTGCATTTACAGCACTGCTTGCAATTGTCGCAGTCTGTATTGCCTGGTTTGTGGCAAATAACCGTGTTACCATGACAGGGACGCAGATTTCTGCGGAGAACACAGTACCGTTTGAACTGGCAAGTATAGGATCAAGGCAGAAGGTCGAAATAGATAAATTGAAGGAAAATAATAAAAATATTCTTTCAGCGGGAACATCAAGTCAAAAGTACGAAAAATATATAGATATATATACGGGAACTGAAGAAACATTAGAAAAAGATCTGAATGGAAATAATCCGGAATTTCATGTAGGTACAAGTGGTCTGGCATGGTATCTTAACGGGCAGGAAAGTCTGGTACCAGGAGCAGGCGGGAAACTGGAATTTTATCTGATACCGAAGAAAAGCGGACTTACATCGGCTGCAGTTAAGTTAAATCTGAAAGGCTATACAGAAGATAACAGCGGAAAAGCAATAGAGTTAGATAATGACAAAATCCAGCGTCTTCTTAATGGACATATCCTCTTTTTTAGACATTTGGATAATGAAAAAGGCTATTATGGCTGGATTGGGGATGAGGAGGAATTAAAATTGAATGCTCCGGGTTCAGAAACAGATAACTCCGCAACATTTACAAAGGACATGCCATATAAGGTGACTTTATACTGGAAATGGCCTCAGTATTTCCGTAATTATATTTATACGGACAGAAGTACACAGGGCGATCTGTTTACGAATGTAGTAGAGCAGAGCGAATATTCAAACCTGAATGATTTTATAAATAAGCAGAAGAATGTAAACAGCAGTAAACTTTTTTACGATGTAGCAGCAACAGATGATACACGAATTACCGCTGATATAAACAACCAAATGAATGATGATACATTAAATACTTGCAGTAACTATTATAATCAGGCAGATGAGTATATTGGCAAAAATGCAAGATATGTCTATGTGCAGATTCAGGTGGATCCGGCAGACTAGCAGATCAGAACAGTCAGATACAGGGAATGAATAAATGAGTGAAGAAATAGAAATGCAGGATAAACAAACGAAAAAAACAGTGAACAGAAAAAAATTATACTATTCGATCGCAGCACTTGTGGTTGTTGCAGTATTGCTTGTGGGATTTTCATTTGCATGGTTTTTTAATAAGACAGATATGGCAACGCTGATGCCAATAAAAGAACCATCAAACATAACAATCCTGGGACCGAATGGCTCAGAACTGACATCGTTGGATCTGAATTATACAGCTGCAGACAAAAATGGCAATACCGTGACGGTGCGGAGAGTAATCTGTGTGCAGAGTGCAGCAGATAAATTTAAGCTGGAAATTGCACATACAACGAACCTTAAAGGTCTGACATTTAAGCTGTATCCGGTTTCTTCGAATGGAACCGACAGTGTAACCGACAGTGGATATACGTACAGTTACAACGCTGCAAATCCAATCGAGGGCACGTATATAAACCTTGACAATGGAAAGGATTATAAATATGCCAATACATCTAAACATAATAACAATTACGGAGATTACCAGAGTGTCCAGACGCATGCAGAACCCTTGTACTGGCTGACCAGTCAGCCCCTGAATGCGGATAAAAGCACAGTGGAGAATCAGGTGACGATTGATGGTGTTCAGAATCACCGTACCTATTATGTTTGCGAGGTAACTTGGACAGAAACAACAAAAGAAACAGATATTTTCTATATTCTGGCACAAACTGCATAAATAAAGCAGGGTAAGAGGTTAGAGAATGAGATTTACAGACAGACCAAAATGGAAAAGAACAGTGCTGGCAGTTATTTGCCTGATCGGTTTGCTTGCAGTTGCAGGAGGCAGTTTTGCAGCATACACCAGTCAGGCTTTTCAGCGTGGTGTGGCACGAAACAGAGATAATGAAACGGTACGTTTTACTTCAAATTATCTGCAGAGTTGTGCTTCTAATGCTGCAGAGAGTTCATATGCGACAAGAATTGTTTCATTTGGGGAAGACAACAAAAACTCAGAGCGATTAGGCGTTGAGCTGGATATATATAATTATGTGTATAACTACACAGATGGAAATACAAACCTGATAAGTCAGAGAGATATTACGTATGATCTGACCATTTCATTCAGCGGCGGTGGAGAAAATGGATATAGTATAAGCACGGATGCGGGAACCGTTAGTGGCAGTGGAACAAAATTTCAGGTAAAAGATCTGACTCTGACGGGCCGTACAGCCAGATCTCATAAGTTTAATATACACTTCCCAGGCAGTGATCTGGATCAGGTGAAAATTACAGTGACTGCGGTTCCACGCAATCTGTCTGTAACGAATGGGCAGAAACTGGCAGCAGTGATTTCACCGTGCGTTGGAACGGCAACGGCTACATTCAGTTCAGAGGGGAAATTTGTTTACGATACAAACGCAAATCCGACTGACTATGATGGATTTAATTATGAAATTTCTATTTCAAGTGGTGAGGCAACTGCGGTACTTGAGTGGAATCCTGATGTTTTGGAAATAGATCAGTTTTTCCTGAGTACTAATAATTTAACGCCCTCATCAGGTATAACTCATTCTGGGTGGAAACAGATTACAATGAAGATGGATCAGACAAAAGGAGAAGGTGATTATCTGATTTCATTTTACAAAAATACATCTACCATTCCGGCTACCTGGGGTGAAATGAACAGCAATATCAGTTTTACTGCAACACAGATAACGCAGTAACACAAAATCAGATTTGATGACAGATATCTGACGGAAGATCAGATAGCAGATCTTAATTCTGGAGGAGTGAGATTCGTGAAAAAATACAAACAGGTTCTGGCAGCATTTGTGGCAATGAATTTAACAGTATATGTAATGCCGACAGGCATAGTGAAAATCAGTGCCAGCGTAGAAAGTCAGGAAGATAAAAATACAACAGAAACGGCATTGTCAGCAGAATCGGAAAATGCTGCAGCAGGAGAATCAGAAAATACTGTATCTGTAGGGATGACAGAAAATACAGAAGCTGCAACAGCATCAGAAGAGGGTACCAGTGAGTCTGCAGAGACAGAAGACGATACAGATTTTTTCGATACAGATGTGGAAATTACAGAAGACGATACAGACAACAGTGAGGATACTTCTGATATCGACCAATCAGAGATATCTGTTTCAGAAGAAGAGGACATGTTTTCTGATGGAACACAGTCAGGGACGGATTCTGTGGCTGATGTGCAGGAGAAAGAGGTACCGACAGTACAGGCAGCTGTCACCGGAAAGCTGCATCTGGCACAGCTCAAACATTATGATGCAAATACAAAGACGATGACACTCTTTGATGCGACAGATTTGATTTTGCTTTCAAACTGTGATCAGAGCGAAGTACAGAATATTACTGTATTGTTTAACAACTCCGGTGACTGGGATGTTACTGCAAAAGCGAACATAAAAGCAAATACAGACATTTCAGACCATATGAATGGAACGACTGTGGCTGCAGTAAATGATGAAGAGAATCTGCAGGAGGCTGTTGCCGAGACCGAGAGCACAGAGTCGGTGGAAATACAGGATAATGGCGAAGAGACAGATACAGAGATTCAGAATGTAACAGAAGCAGAGCTGGAAGATACTGCAGATGAACAGAACATTACAGAATCTTCATCTGCAGCCTCTGCAAATGAAGATTCTGAGGGGGCAGGAGAGGCACTTGAGACATCAGAAACATTTATTACGCAGCAGGAATACTCATATCAGGGAATTGGTGATGCAACGAATCCTTTCCAGGGAAAGATTTCAGGAACAGCTCCTGCGACCTTGAGAGTAGATCATAGCTTTTTTGGAGGCCTGTCATCAATTGCAACGGTTGGGATGTATGATAATGCGAGCCTGACGATTACCTGGTGCGGGGATGGTTCGATGCCGATGATGGCGGAGGTATATCAGTTTGATACAATGTCAGATGGTTCGACATCACATGTATTGCCGGTCAAAGTGAATGGTGCTTCTTCAGCAACGATGGGAAGTTTGCTTGGAACAGTACAGGGAGTTGCAGGACATACATTAAATATTGGATCAGGTATTACTTATGGAACTAATATCAACGCAACTTCTGCGACTGGAAATACAGGTTTGATCTGTAACACTCTGAGCAGTGGAACAATTTGCATTCAGTATGGTTATACGTATCCAAATGGTTCGACAGAGAATAAGGTAAGTATCACATCAGCGGCAGGAAGTGCCGGTGGTGTTGTTGGTGTGATGGAAAACGGAACAGAGCTTGACATAGAAACAACTCTTAGCTTTGATAATGTGACAGTGACTGCAACTGCCGGAAATGCCGGTGGCCTGGCAGGCAAACTGAGTGATAACGCAGTGATCAATATAAAACAGAATCTTAGCTTTAGTAATACTGTAACAATTGAAGGATCTGCGAATGCCGGTGGCCTGACTGGAGTAATGGCGAATGAGGGTGCCAAAGCGAATAATGGTGCCAAAATCATAACATCTGCCGGTGCGGCAGTTAATTTTGAGTCGACAACAGTTAGCTCCAGTGCAGGGGCAGCCGGTGGACTGGCAGGAACCATGGCGTTCGATACAAAGCTTCAAACAGATGGTACTGCTGCAATTACACTTACTTCTATGACGATTGAAGGAGGTACTGCGGCTGGTGGTGTATCCGGCAAAGTAGATAACGTTACTTCAGAGAATCTGAATGGGAATGTTACAGTAGCTGAACCATCTGTAGGTGGAAGCAAGAGTGGTGCACAGGCTGGTGGATTTATCGGAAATTATACACTAAATAAGGCGGTTGTCAAAAATGATCAGACATTGCCGGATAAGGTGGTAATTAATGCGCCAACGGTATTCGTGCATGGTATTCGAAGACTTGGTGGAGGAAATGCCGGTGGATATTTTGGCATTTTGAATCTGCAGGGAGCAATTCAATACACAATCGGAAACAGTGAGGAAAATAATAAATTTGAATTTCAGTCAACCTATAAAGAAAAAGGTGGAAACGCAGAAGGATATGGAGCCATAGCAGGACAGCTGACGACATCTGCAAAAGAAAGTACATTACTGATTCAGAATTTTAAGGTTACCTCTAATTTTACTTCGGGTTCTGATAGACCAATGTATCACGGTGGATTGATTGGAAGAACGGGTGATGACACAGAAAGTAAGGCTACTTATCTTGAAGTAAAAAATGTGGAGGTGACGATATCACTTCCGCATGCAGGTGTATATTTTGGAGGGATTACAGCCTATTTGACTAAAAAAAGTATCCTCAAGGCAGAGGATGTAACTGTATCGACGACTGGAAGTGACAGCAGCCTGTGGGAAGGTGCTGGTATTTTAGGATATGCCGGTCAGGGGAGTGTACTGGAATTATCAGGAATTACAGATCTTACAGATGTGAAATTTCAGGGAAGATATCAGGTAGCACAGATAGTAAGATATAATGACTGTGGACTGATCTATGCAACAGGGGATGGAAATGGAAAGGGATGGACATATAAGCGAAGTGATTTTACCAGCTACAGTTCGGCAGTGAACGACATCGGAAATTACGGACAGATTATTCGCCTGAATGCAGACAATACTTCAACAACCGGACTCAGCAGCAATTTGATTACGATAACCGAAGAGCATCAGGTCAAATTGGGCAAGACTGAGAATTGGAGTGATGCTATCAGCCTTTCTTCTGCGGACGATTTCGCATTATTGTCTATAGCGATGAATTCCAGAGGATATTTCAGTGCAGATTCCAGTATTACAAATTCTAACTGGATAAATCTTTATGCAAAAAACATCACACTTACAGCAGATATAGATTTAAGTGGTACAGGAATAACCGGACTGAGTCGTGACGCGGGAGATGAAACTGTATACACAGGGACTTTTTCTGGTGGAACTGATAAACATACACTGACTCTTGGAATTGGTGAAACATTTGGCTATCAAAATGCTCAGGCTGCTGGTGAGGGAGCAGAAGGTTGCGGAAAAGTATATGCTTATGGAGATTTTCACAAGTGCCAGGGGCTTTTTGCGAAGGTCCGGTCATCTGCAAGTGGAGGATTCAATAATCTTGTTCTTGCAGGGAAGATTCATGTGAGTAACGCAGGAAACGCAATAGAGGCTGGAGGTATTGCTGCGGAAGCTGCTTATGCGATTACCCAGGGCATCATTGTACAGGAAACAATTTTGGCAGACGCCCCAAACGGCAGCAATAGTGTATCTGTTGGCGGATTTTTTGGAACTGCGACTGGAAATCTGACTTTGGACAATAAGACTCAAGGTTCTTCGACGATTACAATTCAAAATGTGGCAAAAGCAGCTGAGACAAGAGTATTTGCCGGTGGAGTGATCGGACGAGTTGATAGCGGAACATTCAAGCTGAGATGTAAGAGCCTGACAGTCGGCGGTAGAATCACCAGTGATGCAAAGGAGTATGCCTATGTAGGTGGTCTTGTTGGAATTATTAAAAATGCGAACAGTACACAAGATGCAAATCATTGGATGGAAATAAAAAATGTGACATTTGATAGATTTAAGATAGATGCTCCAAATGCGACAAAGATGTGTGGAGGACTGTTTGGCAGTATCTGGAGTCATGTTGGCGTTTATTTCATGGGAGAAGATGACAATAATGATGGAACGGATACCAAGCTGAAGGTGCAAAGGGCTGAGATCAATGCTCCGAAGGCAGAGAATGTAGGGGGGCTGGCATATCGTTCCAGTGGAATCTGGGAAATCCGTTCTTATGGAATTGATATGCAAAATCTGAAGATTAAGGCAGGCAAAAATGTTGGATTGCTGGTGTGCCGCGGAGAAAAAGGAACAGAAAAAATAGATGGCACGAACACAGAGCTTGGGGCACTGTATCTGAATACGACAAAGTATTGGGATGATGGAACTGAATTTGCGTATAGAATTGGTTCTGGGGTAGATATCAATGTAACCACTTCTGGTGCATTTGATGAATTTGTAGCTTATACAGCTGCATCGGCAGATTCAATTACAAAAAATGGTGAAAACGGGGTTGTTTCTATTGCGACCGAGGCGAGTGAAGCAGATAATTGGGTTGGTGTAGATGCAGAAGAATGCACGACTTATATAAACCGGACCGCATATGGACGGCAGCATCAGACAAATGGATGTAGTCGTTACTATTATGATTTGAAGAGGTGCATCGATAAGGCAAACAAAGACAGTAAGAAGGTTGATGGGTATATAGATACTTCGGAAGAACTTCTTCTGTGGAGTGTATACCGTTATACATGGACGAATATCAGCTATTTTTTCAACAAAGAGGGTAATAAGTACAACATTTCAGATATAACGAACAGTACTACAATCGGTGGTGTATCAGAAAAGATTACGTTGGATATGAAGAAGTACAGTTATTATCCGATTGATCTGGATAGTAACATTACAGTGCAGAATGCCATTATAAAATTTCACAATGAGGAAATTGAAGGATTTGAAAACAGTAAAACCAATAAGTCTACTGCGGCAGACAGCGATGCATCACGTACACAGCATTACACGATGCACTGTGGGCTGTTTTTGAATCATTTAAATGATTCTGATGCTAAAATGACAGTGAATGTTAGCGATGTTACTTTTTCAGGAAGTGTTGGAAAAGTAAATAACAACAGTGGTTCGGGTGTGTTATTTGCAGGAAATGTACGTGGAAACAAGAAAGAGAATGCAACGTGTGAAGCTGAGGTAACGATAGATGATATTTGTTTTGAAAATCTGAAGGTTACGAATTGTAGAACAGATTATGCACCGCTTCTGATTAATACAATTGGAAATTATACAACACTGACTGTGAATGGAATAACGAATAGTTATGAGTCCAAAAACGCGGTAGCTTCCAGTCTGATCGGAAACGTGGGATCTGCGGATGGAGTACAGATTAATCTGTCTTTCCTGAATATTTCTCTTCCGGATCATGCCGTCGGAAAGGGAGGAATCTTTACACATGCCACTTTATTAGAATCATTTAAACATAATGGTTCTTCTTCTGTTGCAACTTACAACTTTTATCAGGCAGATGACAGAGAGAACGGCAGTTATAAACATAGAAATGTGACCTATGGAAAGGAAATATCTGCTTCCTCAGAGTACACAGGTCTGCAGAATTGGTATTATGATGAAAAACTGCATGGAACGGATGATGGAATCATAAAAGATGGCACGAATAGTAATAGTGTGGATTTTTCCGGATATCTTCCATATGTGTGGGCAGGATATAATGAAACCCAGCTGGCACATGAAATAAAAGTTAACCAGCGAGTTGCAGACATAGTAAAAGGATGTGGAACTTACGGACATCCGTATAATATCACGACAGAAGGTCAGATGATGATCATCTCAGAATATCTGTCGACTGGTATGGCACGTAAGGACTGGAGAGTTACGATCACCAGTAATCAGAGCGCTTTCTGTACAGGACAGAATGATAGCACATATGATGTAACGTATCAGTTTAATGGCTCACAGTGGAAGCAGGTACGGAATATAGGAATGCAGGATGAGTCGGTATGGGAAGAAGTGTCGGACGCAGAACCACTGGAGAATGAAGTAATCCTGCAGTATATGCTGAACGCATATTATGATATTGTAGGAACAAAGCAGAACGATGGCACATATCAGATGAGTCTGACGAACTTCGGAGGCTTTGGTTCAAATGATACATGGCCGTTCCGTGGTGTGCTTACCAGTACAAATGAAAGTGGCACTAAGCTGGTACTGGAAGGTGCCACTACAGGAAATGGTCTGATTCCGTACAGTTATGGTAGTGTAGTAAAAAATCTGACAGTTTCTTATGAGGGAACTGGAAAGACCCTGACGTATGATGGAACGAAAACCTCAGATTATTATCAGAATGCATGTTTTGGCGGTGTGATTGGCTGTGTCCTTGGCGGGGATAACATTATTGACAATGTGTCGATAACAATGGTGGATAGTTGGCTGACTGTCACAGGAACGAAGAAACATCTGATCCCAGTAGGCGGTTATGTTGGTTCTGTCTGCGGTGGAGGTGTGATCTTCCGCGGAATGGGAAACGGTACATCTGCAAAGACAGGACTGACTGATACAATGCTTTCAGGTGATGCGGTTTCTGTGGATGCCAGTGCGAAAAAGAGCATGTATGTCAATCCGTATGTAGGACGTGTACTGGATGGATTTGCGTTCAATGAATCTGGCATTGTGCTTGATAATACAGACAAGAATTATAAGATCAACCAGCTTGATACAGATAATACAGGAAGTATCAGTACAACGATCAGTACAACGGGAACAACTACGACTGTAAAAGACGCACAGGGACTGTTGCTTTTGTCAGCAGCTGTCAACAGTGGTGCTGTGTCTGGTGGAAGCAGCAACGCTTACAGTACACAGACAAATGGTGGAAACAAGACGGCAGGAACATACGAGTTTCAGTTTGGTGGTAAGTATGGAAAGGTAAGGAAGGCATCCTACAGTCACATTGGAAAAACAGGAACCGATGGGGATGAGAACTTGGCAAAATCAGATGACCAGAGCATACCTGGAACAACGAATCTGCCATATCTGCTCAGCAAGTATGGAAATGAAGACAGCTTTAAGATCTGCAGTGCATCTGCAACTATTAATCTGCAACAGGGAAATTATGACATGACTGCTTATGGAAGTGGGTATCAGGGAATTGCTGCAAGATATGTTTCGAATGCGATTGTGAATGCGACGGTTTCTGATGCAAAAGGCATTGTACCGGAATTAGCGAGTATGGATGGAAGTGGAAGTGCTCTGATTCTGGATACAACTGTAAAAGAATACGCGGATGACGATTTCCATTCTGCATCCATCGGTGGAGTATTTAATTTACTTAGACCTGGAAAGACGACAACCATCAGCAATCTGACACTTCAGGGAAGTAATTCAACTGGAACGGTATCTGGCGGAGTGGCATTGAAATATTACACCGCTGAGGGCGAGGAAATAGAGAGTCCTTCTGATGATTGGAATACCTATAAGAGCAATGTGGGAGTAGGTGGCTTTGCCGGTACGACTGCCAGTATTTCTGCCAGTGAAAGTACCAGTACGGCAAATATTAAATTTGATCAGGTAACTGTTCGGAATATGCACATAAAGGGATCTGTTGATGCCGGAGGACTGCTTGGCAGTTCTGGAAAATCAGCTCCGACGACAAAACCTGTCGGCTATACAGCAAGCAAGAATATTGCCTGCCTGTTAGAACCAACGATGAACAACAGGACTTCTGTGGGAGTACAGATAACAAATTCCCAGTATAACAATATTGTGGTTGAAGCTGCGAATTCCGCCGGTGGTTTTGTGGGATATGTGGACAGCCAGGATAAGACCAGTGTTATCAGCTCCCTGAACATAACACAGCAAAACTACGTTGTCGGACGGAGTTCAAAGATTGGGAAAGCTGACAATACAACTACATATGCCGGAGGCACTTTTGGATATATAAGGACACAGATAAAAATCAATACGGATGAGAACACGGATGAAGCTGTGATGCAGGGAGTTACGAGTGCGGCAGGTGAGTGTGCCGGCGGCTTTATTGGAAAAATTGATAATAAGGGATATCAGATCCGTAAAGCGGTGGTGAAAGGAAGCGATGCGGAACCGAATGGAATTATATCTGTGAAATCAAGAACCGGCTATGCCGGTGGTCTTGTAGGAAGGGCAAATGGGAGGACTGATGATTCATGTGAATTCCAGAATTGCCGGGCAGATACTATTGCCATAAATGTTAGCGATTTGACAGGCGGCGAAAGTACTATCGGCGGCGATGGCGGAATTGTGGGGCGAATTCAGGGGGCTGAGGTCACAATCAGTGACTGCGAGGTACAGAAAACTTCCATAGCAGGCGGAAAGTCAGGAGGAGTAGTAGGAGTAGTAGGAAATACCGCAGTAACGGTAAAGTTACAGAATTGTGTGGTAAATGGAACTGAAGATCAAAAGTATAAAATAACCGGAGAAGAAACCGCAGGCGGTATGATTGGATTATCTACTGCTCCTAATAAAAAAATCCAAATGAAACAGTGTGAAGTCAGCAACATGAAAATGATTTCCAACAAATGGGGATGTGGCGGCATGCTGGGAGATGTAGACTGGGCGGCGAATCTGGATACACTGTATTTGTTTGACTGTGCAGTAGAAGATTCTGAAATTCAGGGTACTACAAACGATACAACTGCGGGAGGTTTTACTGGCGATATTCGAGGAAATCTGACGGCGTCAAATTTATTATTGAACAATACAAGTATTCATTGTACTCAGTCAAATAAAGTTGGTATGGTAATCGGTCTTGTTGACAGCAAAACGGGAGCAATATCGGTAGCAGGTCTGAGTATTCAGAACGCAGAGGCATATTATGAAAATGGTGGGAAAAAGAATTCCGTAACACAGTTGTACGGTGTAATCAACAATGACTCAAGTGTTGCAAATACAATAAAGAACAAAAGTTATATAGCCTTTGCTGATTATTCTGGTGCAGCATTGGGTGCACAGTCTGTTGGAGATGGAAAAACAGATAAACTGCTGGCAATTCCTGAAAAAACGAATGATACAGATACGGCAGAAACACCTGTGAAACCATATGTGGTGACAAGCCCAAAAAGTACAGCATATGTTTCAACAAAAGGAACTGCTACGACTCCGGCAAAACAGTTTTACCTTTATGGAGACGGGGCGTCCTGGAAAACAAACGGATCGAATTTTACAGTAAAGGCTGAAGAAATTTACAACGACTATAATAATACTGGTTCAGCAAATGCCGGTCTGTACAAATACGCGGATACAGGTATAACTACATTTGAATTCAGTAAGATGATTTCTACATACAATGCGAATCAGTCAACAAAAGCGAACTCTGATTTTCCGGTACTGCAGATTACAGGAAACGATGCGACAGAAATTTCAAAATATCTGGATATTGTTACAAATGGAGGATTCTCAAGGGCGAATGCATTAAACACTTCCGAGAATGCACATGTTACAGCAAGAGCAGATGTATACAGCTATGATACGACAAGCAGAAAATTTATAAGAAAGCCATCGGAAACTTCTTCACTTCGAATATCCAGAAACAGTACCGGAGCACTCAGCTTCAATACCAGTTCAGAATATGATAATACACGGGATCGTTTTACTCTTCTGATGGTGACATTTACAGAAACAGATATAAATGGAACAGTCCACAAATATAATGTGATGGTTCCGGTTGTTGTTCGCCGTATGCTGGAGCTGGATTTTTCAGCGACATTAAGTTATGGAACAAACTTCCAAAGCAGTACATATGAAAGTCTGGAAAGGCATGTCCTGGAAAGTTTCGGAAGTTCGATCACAGCTTATCTGAAATACACATATAACAGTGAGAAAGAAACATTTACAGATTATGGCTGGCAGAGTTACATTAACGGTGGTGGTGACGTAACCGAATCATTGGATAAGAAGATCGTATTTTCTCAGGGAACAGATGTAAAGCTTCCAGCAGGGACACAGTTATCTCTGGTGGATTGTACAAATGGTAAGGTATATTATTATAGAGTTCCGGATAACTCAAGTCTTACAGTCGCTGAGGCGAATAAAATTGCAATGAGTGAATTCAGGGCTTCAGATGGAACAGCGTACCAGGCACCAAGTATTGGAGAACTGATGGGAGCTGTTGCAGAATCGTCAGAGAATGGCACGTTTATAAAAGTGGATCAGAATGGAAAACCAGAAGATATAGAAGTTTCTGATGGAACAAAATATCCGAAACCAACAGTTAAGATCAAGAACCAAGACGGAACATATTCTTATTACAGACTGGCACAGGGAACAGAAACCGGAGGATATAACATTAAAGTTGCGGACAGCAGTTTAAAAACCGGAACAAAGAGCGCGGTTTCAGAGGAATATTATCTTGTGGTTACCGTTCCAAAAGGTACGAACAGTGGACTGCTGAATGGCTCTATACAGACAGAAGTAACAGACAAAATTCCTCACAATATTAACTACCGAACGAAAAAAAAAGGTAATTGGACGGAGGATGATCATGGAGGTACTGCAAGTACATACGTTATTTCAAGCGGATATACGCACAGTGTAAAAGAAGAAAATATAACTGATCTGGCAAAGAAAATATCAGCTTCGGACTCGACTATGAAGGTAGATGTGGTGGATACAATCATGTTTCCAAATACACAGACGTATAACTCATATGATGAATTATATCAGAGGTTCGTGGGTGGCATACAAAATACGGTAAATGGAAAGACTCTGGGTCAACAGTTCCCAAGTGGATCATCCGGAACTGCAAAGTTCTATGTTTATACAGGAAGCGGAACTTCCAGAGTATACTATCAATATACAAATGGTTCATGGAGTGTAGCTTCAGGAGAAACGTCAGCTACGGAATATGCGTGGGTTTCAAATAACGGAACTATGGAATTACCGTTATCAACAGATGGTACGATTGAGAATGCAATCAGTCTTCAGGGAGTGCGTGATCGGGTAAAGGGAACTGCTGGTAGTAGTACTTTTTATGTGGAACTTAAGATGGATGTAAATATTCCAACGTCGGGTCTGAATGCGATTCCGGAGTCAAAGATTGAAGATGGCAAGAGTTTACCGACAGACTTTACAAAGCTGACATATTCCTCACAGCTTTCCACAGAAAAACAGAGTATTACGTACAGTACAAACCGTGCTTTGGCACCAGATACGCAGACTGCATATTACAGGGATGCTCCGGTAGGCGCAAAACTTACTTATGAAGCAGACCAGATCAGCCAGCTGGGTATCAACTTATTGGATCTTCAGTATCTGGATGCTTCTCAGGAAAGTTCACTGATAGATACGACAGCTGTTTATGATTTGTCAGCAATGAAGGACCTAGACAAAGAACTGCAAAATTCCAGAGGTATCAGATTTACATTAAGTTTGATGCCAAAGAATACATCTGGATCACTGGAAGAATATCAGAATGCGCTGGCAGATGCGAAGGATTATCTGGATGTGGAACTGAAATCAAAGGATTCTGGTACCGTTGAATATACTGTTGGAACAAATGGAGAAGCAGGAAGCTGGTCATGGACTGTTCCAAAGGAGACGTACTGGAAAGATGATAATGTAAGGACTGATTCTGTCTTTAATGGAAGCATTTTAACACAGGCAATTCGGCTCAAAGTAAAAATAGACAATGTCGAAGACAAGAGTCATATGTATTCTAATTACAAGGTCTTTCTTCAGGCCGAAGTTTTAGGAAGCAGTGCAACTACTGTAGTGAGCGGCACACAACAGGACGATAACATCATCTATACTCTTGCAAAGATTAAACCCGAATTTCTCCAGTAGGGATGGTGTTTTCTGGCATTTTCCCTGTCACGCGTGGTTGATTCCATGCGGGACATTTAACAAACCCTCCCCGTTTCCGGGACTGTCACAACATGACAGTCCCGGAAACGGGGAGGGTTTTGGTTAAGTCTGTCGAATGATTTTTCTTGCTGTATAAGTACATATCGTGCTACACTGATTATATCTTAAATTCTAAGCCCGTCAGGGCATTCTTATATGTTTCAGTTCTGAAACAGAAATCCAACAAAGCAAAAATCTATTAAAATTGCCCAAACGAAAGGAAGCCTGCTTATGCAAACAAAACTTCAGCAGTATTTTCCCATGCTCAGAAGCAGGGAAGAAATTTTGAGAGAAATTGGTGCGACCGTGAAACTTACAGAAAAATTTTACAGCTGGAGGGAGGCGCAGAGACAGGAATTTCTGGATTTCTGTACAGGAGTGCGTGGAATCAAGATGCTGTATGATTCGTTTTTTAAGGAGATTATGAATCCGGAAACCGTACCGGAGAGACTGGAAGAATTTCTCAGTATTCTGTTGAATCGAAAAGTGAAAATTGTAGATGTACTGCTGGGAGATTCCACCAGGCTTGCGGACGAGCAGTCACTGCTGATCATGGATATCCTGGTACGTTTTGAGGATGGGACATACTGCAATGTAGAGGTACAGAAGATTGGATATGCCTTTCCGGGAGAGCGGTGTGCGTGTTATTCCTCAGATCTGTTGCTCCGCCAGTACAAAAAAGCCCGGTAGTTTTTCAGAAATATGTGGATAATTATATTCATACCTTTACGCAGCAGTCAGATACAGGATTGGAGATGGATTTACTGCAAAAATATATTTTTATTCCTCTTGACATCTTTAAAGAAAATGTAGAAAATAAAGGTATCAAGAACAAAATGGACGGATGGCTGACATTTCTGGGTATGGATGAACCGGAGAAGATCATAGAACTGATTAATACTTACCCGGAATTCAGGGAGATGTATGAGCATGTGTATTACATATGCCGGAATGTGGAGGATGTTATGGGGATATTTTCGGAAGAACTGAGAATCATGAATCGTAATACTGTGAGATATATGGTAGATGAAATGCAGGAGACGATAGACGAGCAGAAGGAAATGATAGTGGGACAGCAAGAACAGTTGAAGAAGAAGGACAGCGAGATGCAGAAAATGATATTGGAAAAGGACGAAAAGATGAAAGAAAAAGAACACATTATTGAAGAACTGAAAAAACAGATCGCATTGCTTCAAAAATGAATATCAGCCGGGACGGGGTGTGGTTCACTTCCCGTCCCACATGGCTGAGCTACAACCGAATCTTAAACCAATATCTCAACTAAAACCTCCCCGCTTCGGATCTGCCGTAAATGGCAGTATTCCTGAACGGGGAGGTTTGCTGTTAAAATTTCTTAATAATAACGCTTTTTGATTTCTTACGCAGAAGCCGATTATAAGCAGAATACTTTGCCTTCGGGACGCGGACGGTCATTTGCTTTACGCCCTGGTCAATTTTGGATGAAACGGCTTTGAGTTTTTGGCTTTTGATTGTGATGACGCATTTTGCTTTTACATTCCGGAATGCCTGGGAACCGATGCGTGTCAGTCCGGTACCGATCGTGACGGCTTTCAGATTTTTGCAGTTATAGAAAGCCTGGCTTCCGATCGTTGTGACATTATTTCCGATCACGACACTGGTAAGGTTTTTCTTTCCGGTAAAAGCTTTGGTCCATACAGAAATTACTTTGTAGGTAACGCCTGTGCATTTGATGGTAAGAGGAATGACTACTCTGTTCAGGCGGCTGTTGGAAGTTCCGTAACAGGTGACGGTCTGCCTGCCGGTTACACGGTAGATCAGAGAAGAAGCTGTATAACTCAGGCTCCATTGTGCGTACAAAGTGATGTTCTGTTTGATCTTAAAGGTCTGTCCCGGTAAGTAACGTGTACCTTTTCCATCGGCTCTGGTATTCCAGCCGGTGAAGAAACGGGAAGTGCAGTAAGGTGCTTTCTGAACTTTGACATTTCGTCCGGAAGTGTATTTGGTCTTATCATAAGGAAGACTTCCTACACTGAGCCGGGTATTTTTGACATATTTTACCTGGTAGGTACGCGGTTTCGGAGTGGCGGTTGGTTTTGGAGTGGCGGTTGGTTTTGGAGTAGCGGTCGGAGTTACAGTAACGGTTGGTGTCGGAGAAACAGTCGGAACAAAAGTTACAGTCTTCGTATGCGCCTTAATCGAAAAGCAATACGGATCTGTAAGCTTCCCAACATCGATCCAGGAAGATCCATTTCTGGAATAAAAGCTCTGGTTCGGGCTGGTGCCGGCAGAAACGGTGATCCAGCCGAGGTCTTGAGATTTTTCCACATAGTAGGAAACCGGGTTTCCGGTCATGGTGATGACAACGGAATACTGAGAACCCGGGGAAAGCAGAACCGGTTCCGGAAGGGTAATGGTATCAATTCCGGCGAGTGCCTGTGTGTATTCAAAAGGCTCTGCATAGGCCGGTGTTCCACTGACTGGATTGGATGGATTTTTCAGGTCTGTGTAGATCTGAATCTGGTAGGAAGCGTAATCGTTTTTGGAGGCGGTTACGATCTCACCGAGTTCTTCATAGCTTCCATTTCCGGCTTTTGCGATAAAAATATTGGCAACAGAGTAACCGGCCTGGAGAGAAAGGCTGGCGGTACTGGCAGTGACTCCGTCATAAAAGTAATTATTCGGATAGGCCGGGGTGGTGACAGCAGTGTCACTGACAAGATTTTTTAATGATTTGTCTTCATAGGAAATATAAAAATATCCATCGTCTCCCCAGGAAGTTCCGTAGCTGTTTTTGACAATCCATGCGCCGTCTGTTGTTACATCGGAGTTGGAGGAGAAATTTTCTTTTTTGTAATTGTCGTCCCACCCAATAAGAGTAACTGCATGATTAACCACACCGTCAAAAGGATAGCAGGAGGCGGCGGTGTCAGGGCAGTAGTATTTTCCGGAATTATCCATATAGATCATGGTGGAAACAGAACCGTATTCTGAAATCAGGAGTTTGACTCTGTCTGCGTCATAAGCGGAAAAAACAGCATCTTCAAGATAGACAGAAGTATCATAGGCAAGGCTGCTGTCCGGGATCATGGAAGAAGAAAGGTCGCGGATGTGAGAGTTGTCCGTGGGAAGCGGAACCTGATCTTCTGTAGCCATGCCGGACCAGGTACTCAGGAAAAAGGAAGCGATCATGCCATTTCCACCGTTATGATAATTGGTCTGGTGGATAAAATGGTCATCTGGGGTGTTTCCGAGTGGATCATCGGTGCGGTGGGACAGGAAGTAAGCGAGATGTTCTTCTGAAAGATCCCACGTTCCGAGTCCACGGGTGAGAAGGGAGGTTTCCGCTGTGGAGAGCAGACTGAAAGCCCAGCAGATGCCAAAAGGGTTCTGGTTTTTGACGGAAGTTATGAGGTTCTGTTCTCTGGAATCGTAACTTTCAGGAAAAATATCGCAGAGAGAGACCGAAAAATCACTGTTTACCTCTTCTTCCGGGGTAAAGGTGGTCAAAGTCTGCATCGGCGCGAGCTGTGCCTGTCGTTCCTCTTCTGTCATAGGACGGCCGAGAATGTAATCCAGGTTTTCGGCTGTTTCGTCGGAATCTCCGGATGTGAACGTATCCTCATCTTCTGTCTGAGAGGAAGCAGGGGATTCGTTTTCAATGGAAGTGCCAGAGGAATCCTGTGAAATATCCGGGATGTCTGTGTCAGGTGCTGCTTCAGCAGAAGCGTCTGTGTTTTCGTCTATATCTTCCAGACTGATGTCTGTATCCGAAGAAGTCACCTCTTCGTCAGAAGAAATAAAGTCAATATCAGTGGACTGTGCAGAGACAGTCTGAACGGCAGGAGTGAAACTTCCTGCCAGAACAGCGGCAGAGAGAATCACAGAAAGACTGCGCAGGAATCGGGGTGTTTTTTTCCTCATTAAAAATCCTCCTGTTAACTTGACAGATCAGGAAAGTGCCTGACTGCATTTTTTAACGAATCAAGTAAGTCCCCCACAGGGTTTCGAAGAGCAATGTGGGGACTTGCATATAATTATCATAACATGAAAAAATGCCCCGGACAATAAAGTCCGGAGCATTTCAGAAGAAAAGATGGCCGATGATTAATTGTTGATGACAACACCTTTCTGCAGCATAACGTTTGCATACAGAGCTTTTTCGCTTGTGGAGATGATGCAGTAAGCTGTTTTGGCTTCGTCATAGAATGCAAAACGCTCGATGTTTCCTACAACTGCGTCTCCTCTGTCATCGTATTTGCGGATGATTTCTTTGTAGGTATCCCAGATCGGGGTTTCTACATCGTCACCAGGCATAACTTCCATAAGGTTTACAGGATGCTCTACATAAGTATCCAGCGGGAAAACTTTGAGAATAGCTTCCAGAATTTCCGGTACACCGTGTCCGTCGCAGCGGATGGTGATCGCATTCTTGCCCATGGATTCAACCGGGAAGTTGCCGTCTGCGATTACAAGACGGTCGCTGTGTCCCATTTCGCATAATACTTTTAATAATTCTGGTGATAAGATTTCAGGAATTCCTTTTAACATATCTGTGCCTCCGTTCATTTCAATTCGTTTTTATCTATCTTAGAATTTACCTGTATTCAGATGGTTTGACAAGGTAATATTTTCCTGTAAAAGATGAATATTTTACGGTTGACAGAAGATGTAGTTAGAGGTATGATGGACTCAAACAGAAACGTTTCGGTTTCTGATTCTTTAAGGTAAAAGTTACTATAAAATATATCATACATAATGATGAGGAGGAAAACATCATGGCACTTGTTACATCAAAAGAAATGCTGTTAAAAGCTCAGGAAGGCGGTTACGCAGTAGGTGCATTTAACGCCGAGAACATGGAAATGGTCAAAGCGATCATCCAGGCAGCAGAGGAACTCAAAGCACCGGTAATGATCCAGACAACTCCGTCCACGATCAAATACGGCACCGTAGAAACTTACGCAGCGATCGTTGCAGCAGAAGCAAAGAAAGCATCTGTTCCGGTATGCCTCCATCTGGATCACGGCAGCAGCTTTGAACTGGCTATGCAGGCAATGCATGCAGGATACACTTCTGTTATGATCGACGGATCCAAACTGGATTTCGAGGCAAACATTGCAGAAACCAAACGTGTGGCTGATGTAGCAAAAGCACTGGACATCCCTTGCGAAGCAGAGCTTGGCAAAGTCGGCGGCAAGGAAGACGACCTTGAGGCAGAGGCAGACACCAACACAGATCCGCAGGAAGCGAAAGAATTCGTAGAGCGTACAGGAGTTACCTCTCTGGCTGTTGCAATCGGAACTGCACATGGCTTTTATGTAGGAACACCGGTTCTTGACAAAGAGCGTCTCAGCGAGATCAGAGAAGTTGTTGATATCCCGCTTGTTCTTCACGGAGCATCCGGACTCAGTGATGAGGATGTTATGGACTGCGTAAAACGTGGTATCTGCAAAGTAAACTTTGCAACAGAACTCCGTGCAGCTTATTCCAAAGCAGTCAAAGAACTTCTCGCAGAAAAACCGGATACTATCGATCCGAAAGCATACGGCAAGACAGCAATCGCAGCAGTCAAAGAACTTGTTATGGCAAGAATGAAAGTCTGCGGATGCGACGGTAAAGCTGAATAACTGATACAGAAGGGCAGTGAGGCGGGATGGCAGCAACGATGAAAGATATTGCCAGAAAGACAGGACTTGGTCTGGCAACGATCTCTTCTTATTTTAATGGCGGGAATGTCAGAGAAAAAAACAGAATAAAGATTGAAGCAGCCATTGAAGAACTTCATTATGAAGTCAATGAGGTCGCCAGAGGACTCAAGACAAATGCGACCAAGACTATCGGTGTTGTGATCCCGGAGCTGAACAATACGTTTTGTGCTGAGATCATCACCGGAATGGAGGATGTTCTACGGAGCCACGGTTATGCAACGATCGTATGTGACTGCCGGACTGATAAGAAACTGGAATGTGAAGCGGTGGAATTCCTGATCCGCAAGCGTGTGGATGGAATCATCAATATGCCGGTAGATGAAGAGGGAAATCATCTCAGGAAGTTCCAGAAGACAGGGAAGCCTATTGTTCTGATCGACCGTAAGATACAGGGGATTTCCTGCGACAGTGTTCTGGTTGATAATCGGAAAGCGGCAGAGGATGCAGTGCAGTGCTTCATAAAAAAAGGTCACAGAAACATTGGAATTATTGGTGGACCGGAGGGGATTTTTACAGCACAGGAGCGTCTGGCAGGATATTCCAAAGCGTTGAATGAGGCAGGAATACCGATTCGGGATTCCCTGATCTTTCATGGAGATTACACGATCCAGGGAGGGGTCCGCGGACTGGAGAAGCTGGTTCGGGACAATCCGGATATGACTGCTGTTTTTGTTACGAACTACGAGATGACAATGGGGGCGATGATTGGAGTAAATGAACTGGGTATCCAGATTCCACAGCAGCTGTCCCTGATTGGATTTGACAATCTTCAGTTTGCACGTGCATGTAACCCGAAACTTACGATTGTGTCTCAGCCAACGGACGGAATTGCCAGAGAGGTAGCCAGGATCATGCTGGAACATCTTGAGAACGGAAAGCAGGAAGGCGAAGAAAGCTTTTCTGAAAAACTCCGGACAGAGATCATTGAGGGAAAATCCGTAAGCTTTCTGAACGGAAAGCTGCCGTGAATGGAGTGAACAGCAACAACTGGAACAGACTGCCGGAATGTGGCAGCAATTTATAGAAGGAATCGCTACTGTTTACAGGTAGTGGAGAAATGGGAGCAGCAGAAATGACAAAATCATATTTACTTGGAATTGATATCGGGACAAGTGCCTGCAAGGTTGCTGTATTTGACAGAAATGGACAAGTCCTGGCAGCGGCAAACGGCGACTATCCAGTATACTATCCACAGGAAGGCTGGGCAGAGCAGAATCCGGAAGAATGGTGGAGCGCAGTCTGCAAGGCAACAAAAGAAACTATTCAGAAAGCAGGGATTGCGCCGGAGGAGATTGCCGGAGTCGGAATCGATGGTCAGAGCTGGTCAGCAATCGCGATCGACAAAGAAGGCAAAGTCCTTACCAACACACCAATCTGGATGGATACCAGAGCACAGGTAATCTGTGACCGGCTGAATGAGGAGATTGGTGCAGACAGGATTTTTGAAGTGGCAGGAAATTCTCTCCAGCCATCTTATACGACAGCAAAAATCATCTGGTATAAAGAAAATCTTCCGGAAGTTTACAAAAACATCTACAAGGTCCTTCAGTCCAACAGCTATATCGCCTTCAAACTGACAGATGCCATCACACAGGATGTGTCTCAGGGATATGGACTTCACTGTTTCGATATGAAAAAAGCCTGCTGGGATGAAGAAATGTGTGAACTTCTTGGAATTCCGGTGGACTTTCTGCCGGAAATCTGCAACTGTGATCAGGTAGTTGGAACTGTCACAGCAAAAGCAGCCCAGGAATGCGGACTTGCAGAGGGCACCCCGGTAGTTGCCGGAGGTCTGGATGCGGCCTGCGGGACACTGGGAGCCGGAGTTATTCATCCGGGAGAAACACAGGAGCAGGGCGGACAGGCCGGTGGAATGAGCATTTGCACAGATGAGTACAAAGCAGATCCGAGACTGATCCTCAGCTATCATGTTGTGCCGGACAAATGGCTTCTTCAGGGAGGAACCACCGGAGGCGGCGGAGTCATGCGCTGGTTTGAACGTGAATTTGCAGACTATGAGCGTATGATGAAAGAACAGACAGGAGTTTCTTCTTTAAATCAGCTTAATGAGATCGCAGAAAAAGTAGCTCCGGGCTGTGACGGAATGGTCTTTCTTCCATATATGTCAGGAGAACGTTCTCCGATCTGGAATCCATATGCCAAAGGTGTTTTCTATGGTCTTGACTTTTCAAAGACCAAAGGCCATATGGTCCGTGCCTGCATGGAAGGCGTAGCTCTGTCCCTCAGACACAATCTTGAGATCGCAGAAGAAGCCGGAGCAAAAGCAGAAGTCTTAAGAGCCATGGGAGGCTCAGCAAACTCCCTTCTCTGGACCCAGATCAAATCCGACATCACCGGCAAACCAATCGTAGTCCCGGCCTCCGACACCGCAACAACCCTCGGAGCAGCCCTCCTCGCCGGAGTAGGTACAGGCTTCTACAAAGACTACAACGAAGCCGTAACCCTGACCGTAAAAGAAACCCGTCACCACGAGCCAGATCCGGACAACAAAACAGTTTACGACCAGACCTACCAAACCTACCTGGATCTCTACAAATCCCTGGCCCACCTGATGATCAAACACTAAGAGTTTGTATCCACTTGAGGATACAGATTTATATAATAACCAGCGATATTGTTCCCTTAAGGACAACGTTCCTCACAGGAACATCATAATATACAACATTCGACAGTATGTCCCCACACAGGACACTCTACCAACATAAATAACCAGGAGAGAACACCCCCACCAAAACATAGAACTATCAATAACGTAGCTCATGTTTCAGGAAAAAGCGCAGGGGGTGCCCGAGGGGGCGACGCGCTCGCCCCCTCGGATACAGCCCACCGCGGCCACAGCGGTACGTTTCTCCCCTTTGACGAAAGGAGCAAAACCACATTATGAAAGCAGCAGTAGTAGTAGCAAACGAAGACGTACAGTATCAGGAAGTTGAAGAACCACAGGTATCCAAAGGCACAGTGAAGATCCGCGTCAGATACTCCGGCATCTGCGGCTCCGACATCCCGCGAGTATTGAACAACGGTGTTCATTTTTATCCTATAGTCCTCGGCCACGAATTCTCCGGCGACGTAGTAGAAGTCGGCGAAGGCGTAACCAAGGTTAAAGTAGGCGACCGCGTATCCGGCGCACCACTCCTCCCATGCATGAAATGCGACGACTGCCAGCAGGGAAACTTCTCTCTCTGCAAACACTACAGCTTCATCGGTTCCAGACAGCAGGGAAGCAACGCAGACTACGTAGTAGTTCCAGAGCAGAATGCAGTTCCATTTGACAAGAGCGTTTCCTACGAACAGGGCGCAATGTTCGAGCCTGCAACCGTAGCGATCCACGGTGTATTCCAGAACGACTATCACGGCGGCGAATACGTAGCAATCCTCGGCGGCGGTACTGTAGGAATGTTCACCATGCAGTGGACCAAGATCTTCGGTTCCAAGAAAGTAGTCGTATTCGACATCAGTGATGAACGTCTTGACCTTGCAAAACGTCTCGGTGCAGACGAAGTCATCAATACAAAAGAAGAAGGCTACATGGAAAAAGCAATGGCGATCACAGGCGGCAAAGGATACGGATTCGTATTTGAGACAGCAGGACAGGTTCCGACCATGCATATGGCATTCGAACTGGCTGCAAACAAAGCACACGTATGCTTCATCGGAACACCACATGAGAACCTGACCTTCACACCAAAACAGTGGGAAAACATGAACCGTAAAGAATTCAAACTGACAGGTTCCTGGATGTCCTACAGCGCACCGTTCCCGGGACGTGAATGGGATCTGACCGCACATTACTTTGCAACCGGTCAGCTGAAATTTGATCCGGGCTTCATCTACAAAAAGATCCCGATGAGCCAGACACAGGAAGCGTTCCAGTTATTCAAGACACCGGGACTTGTAAAAGGCAAAATTCTTTTATCAAACGAGGAAGAATAAATGATACTGACAGTGACATTAAATGCTGCGATCGACAAACGATATGTAGTAGATGATCATAAAGTAGGCGAAGTAAACCGCGTCCGGGAATGTTCTTACGTTCCCGGAGGCAAAGGTCTCAATGTATCCAAACCGGCCTCCATTTACGGAGCAGAAGTTGTAGCTACCGGATTTGTAGGCGGTCACGCGGGAAATTATATCGAAGATGCTCTCAAACCGTTTGGAATCAAAGGCGAGTTTTATCATGTAGATGCAGAGAGCAGATCCTGCATCAATATCTGGGATGAAGTCAATCATGTTCAGACAGAATTCCTGGAGCCGGGATTTACTCTGACAGAGGAAGATTTTACCGGTTTCGAAAAGAAATTCAAAGAACTGGTCAAAGACGCAGATGTGGTTTCCATGTCAGGAAGTGTGCCAAAAGGTCTTGACGGAACTGCCTATCAGCGACTGGTCAGAATTGCAAAGGAAGCAGGCAAACCAGTCATTCTCGACACCAGTGGCAAATTACTGGAAATGGGAATCGAAGCCTGCCCGACACTGATCAAACCGAACATTGATGAGATTCGTATGCTGACAGGCAAACACTGTGATGACATTCAAGACATTATTGATGCAGCAAAAGCGATCCACGCCAAAGGAGTGGAGATCGTAGCAGTCTCCCTCGGAGCAGATGGTTCCCTGGCAGTCAGTGATGAAGGAACTTACCGTGCGATCGTTCCGAAGATCGATGCAGTAAATACTGTAGGATGCGGGGATTCCATGATCGCAGGTTTTGCACTTGGATTAAGCGAGGGGCTTTCTCTGGAAGAAACATTAAGAAGAGCCAGCGCGATCTCAGCAGCGGCAGCAATGCGTGAGGAGACAGGATTCTTCGTGATGGAAGATATGGAGAAACTGTTACCACAGATTAAGATTGAAAAATTGTAACTAACGGCTACGAAAAACTTAAAAAAATATAAGAAAACGAAAACTATATAATTATCAATCAGGAGGAAACAAAAATGGCAGAATTTATCGATCCGGCAATCGTGCCGAAAGTAACACTTCCGTCAGGAGAAGAAGTTCCGTGTATGGGAATGGGAACCTTTGGTTCCGACCGTGTAAGCGCAGAAGACGTATCGGCAGCAGTTGCAGGAGCACTCCGCAGCGGATATCGTATGTTTGACTGTGCAGCATGCTATGGAAATGAACACCAGATCGGTGAAGTTTTCAAAGCAGCGATTGATGAGGGCGTTGTAGAAAGAAAAGACCTTTTCATCATGACAAAAGTATGGAATGACATGCACAGAAAAGTAGAAGAAGCCTGCACAAAGAGCATTCAGGATCTTCAGTGCGATTATGTGGATCTGTACTTCATCCACTGGCCATTCCCGAACTATCATGCACCATTCTGTGATGTGGATTCCAGAAATCCAGACTCCAGACCGTTCAGCGTTGAGGAATTTATGGATACATACCGCCAGTGCGAAGAGCTTGTAGAAAAAGGTAAGATCCGTTATATTGGTATTTCCAATATGACAATTCCGAAACTTGAGGCTGTTCTGCCGCTGATGAAGATCAAACCGGCAGCTTGCGAACTGGAACTTCATCCTTGCTTCCAGCAGCAGGAGCAGTATGATTATCTGGTTGCGCATAATATCCAGCCGGTTGGATATATGCCGCTTGGTTCCCCAAGACGTCCGGAAAGAGATATTTGTCCGGAGGATGTTGCGGATATGCAGACTCCTGAGATGCAGGAGATCGCGAAGGCGCATGGTGTGCATCCTGCACTTATTGCGTTGAAGTGGGCTCATCAGAGAGGGGAGATTTCTATTCCGTTTTCTGTGCATAACTATGTAAGTAACCTGAAATGTGTTACTGAGGATCCGCTTACGGATGAGGAGATGGCTAAGATTGGAACTCTGGAGAAAGGAAACCGTCTTGTTAAAGGACAGGTGTTCCTTTGGGAAGGGGCTAAGGATTGGCATGACTTGTGGGATGAAGAGGGATTTATTGTTAAATAATCCTCTTGTATCTCCTTTGAAAAAATGAAAACCCTTAGGGGGAGCATCTCAGAGTCTGCGAAGGCCGAAGCTCCCCCTAAGAACCCCCTTCTTGGCCACGCGCCCCCTGAAGGTCTCTGCTCCGTCCCTTCTAAACATCCCACAAATTCCACAATTCCCAAAACTCCCCACTTCAAAAATCATCTATTTTATGGTACAATTAAACGCTAGGAAAACTAGAACGTTATCACATAATTACAAAAATGGGGGAAGCAAATGTACCGAATATTGCTTGTAGATGACGAGATCCTCGTCAGGGATGCAATAAAAGAAAACATTGATTGGAAAAGCATGGACTGCGAGCTGGTGGGAGACTGCGAGAATGGGAAGCAGGCAGCGGAGTTTGTGCAGGAACATCCGGTTGATATCGTATTGACAGATATTCTTATGCCATACATGGACGGAATGGAACTCAGCCATTTCCTGCATGACAACTATCCGGATGTTGTGATCGTGGTGTTCAGTGGATTTGGCGAGTTTGAGTATGCGAAGAAGGCGATCCAGTACGGCGTCAGCGAGTACCTGCTCAAACCGGTAACCGCGATGGAACTGACCGGCGTCATTCAGAAAATGAAAGAAAAAGTAGATCAGATCCGCAAAGAAAAAAGAAAAATGGAATCACTTACAAGAACGTCCGAGAACTACCGCGCAAATGCACAGATCATTCGCTCCAAGACACTGGAAGCTCTTGTAAACTGTACCGTAGATATCCAGAAAAGCCTGGCTAAACTTGAAGAAATGGGAATCACACTTTCCGGCTGTGGATACCGCGTGGCAGTTTTTGATATCGACCTCTATTCCGGCATGTATCAGATCGATATGGAGAAACGCCAGGAGAGTGCACTCATGGCATTTGTCCTCTTTAATATCAGCGATGAGATCGTAACCCGCGAAAACGCCGGAATCGTTTATCAGGAAGGCAACAACCGCGTGTGCGTTCTCTTCCAGGAGAAATGGAGCCGTAATTTCAATGGAAGAATCAAGGAAATCTGCGGCGAGATCCAGGCAGAACTTCACAAAGTCATGGGAACCGAAGTCTCCATGGCAATCGGCAAATGGGTCAAAAACCTCGAAGAACTCAGCGCGTCTCACGATAATGCAGTCAGTGCCCTGCAGTACCGTTATCTGATAGGGGGGAACCTCCTTATTGATATGGAAGAAAAACATCCGGTACAGGATATTGATCTCAGAGAATCGCTCGATAAATTTAAAGAAGCTTTGAAATCCGGTAGAAAATCCGAGATGGAAGAGAAATTATACTCCATTGAGGAAAAAATCAAACAGTCTCTTGCAGACAAGAGCCGTGCCTGCATGTACCTTCAGCAGATCATCAGGGCAGCAGATACCGCAGGGGAAGAAGTTTCCCCGGACATCCACAGGATCCGCGAAGAACGCTCCAACCTTCTTATCCAGGTGACAGAGCAGAAATCTTTTGTAAAGGCATGCGAGATCGTACATGAATATATCATGCAGGTCTACGATGCACTGACAGAACTGAATACCTCCAGCGGCGAACGCCAGGCAAGGATGGCGCTTGACTATATCCAGAAGAACTACATGGACCCGAACTTAAGCCTCAATGACATCTGCTCTTATCTGAACATCAGCACCAGTTATTTCAGCACCATATTTAAAGAAATGACAGGAGAGACTTTTACCGAAGTCCTGATCCGTACTCGCATGGACAAAGCCAAAGAACTCCTCGAGAACACTACGATGAAGAACTATGAGATCGCAGAGAGAGTCGGCTTTGCCGATGCACATTATTTCGGAATCTCATTTAAGAAGATGACAGGATGCACACCGACAGAATACGCAAGGGAGAACCGCCGATGAAAAAGAAAGGGCTTTCAACCATGATCGTAGGAAAGTTCAAGAGCATCCAGAGCGTTATTTTTGCGACGGTAGCTTTTCTGGTGCTCAGTGCGGTCGTGATCGTTACCGGTGTATCCATGAGATTTACAAACAATTCCATTTTTGAGAATTCCTCAGAGTATACCCATACGATCATCCAGCAGATGAACCAGAATATAGATTCCTACATAGATTACATGGAAAATATCGCCTATCTGATCTCAAGCAGTGAGGACGTTCAGGACTATCTTTTTGATGATGAGATCGATAATGAAGGAAGATACCGTATCCTGAACCAGTTTGAGACGATCCTGGACAGCCGGAGCGATATCCGAAATGTAGGCATCATAAGCAAAAACGGCAGAATGCTGATCAATGACGGCAAGAAATCCGTAAACAGCGATCTTGACTTAAATACCCAGGAATGGTATACCCAGGCGCTCGACAGTCCGGAAGGTCCGATGCTTACCTCTTCACATGTACAGCATATCATCAGCGGGGAGCGCCCGTGGGTGATCACCTTAAGCCGTGGTATCCGTGACCGCGAAGGCAGCGGGGAGAAAGAAGGCGTTTTCTTTATCGATCTGAATTACAGTGCGATCAGTGAACTGTGCGACCAGAGTACGGTAGGGACCAAGGGATACGCTTTTATCCTTGATGCCAGAGGAAATATCGTCTATCATCCACAGCAGCAGCAGCTCTACAATGAACTGCAGACAGAAAATATCAGCCTTATCATGGATACAGAGGATGATACCGTCCTGACAGGGACAGGCAGCAATGGAAAGCTGTATTCTATTTCACGCTCGGACAAAACCGGCTGGACCGTCGTAGACTGTACCAATGTCCGTGAACTTTTGAGCAAAAGCCGGCAGGCACAGAGCATTTATGTGCTTACCGCGGTGATCCTTGTCATCGTGGCGCTGCTTTTTTCCAGATTTATGGCAAGAAGTATCACGCTTCCGATCCAGAAACTCCGCGATTCCATGAAAAAAGTCCAGGAGGGCGATTTCAGCGTTTCGGATGTCGTCGTGGACTCTGATAATGAGATCGGAAGTCTCACGAAATCGTTTGATGTGATGACACACCGTATCCAGGAACTCATGGAGCAGAACGTCCATGAGCAGGAAGAGAAGCGAAAGAGCGAGCTCAAGGCACTCCAGTCCCAGATCAACCCGCATTTCCTGTATAATACACTGGACTCTATCATCTGGATGGCGGAGGGCAGGAAATACGAGGAAGTCGTGCTGATGACAGCATCACTTGCCAGACTTCTGCGCCAGAGTATCAGCAACGAGGACGAAGTGGTTCCGATCGCAAACGAAGTAGAATATGCCAAAGGCTACCTCACGATCCAGAAGATGCGTTACAAGGATAAACTGGAATTCCAGATCGATGTAGATCCGTCAATTTTGCATATTCCGCTGATCAAGCTTGTCCTTCAGCCGATCATCGAGAATGCGATCTATCACGGACTGAAGTACAAAGAAAGCAAAGGACTTCTTATTATAAAGGGATTCATGAAAGACGGAAATGCAGTCCTTCAGGTGATCGATGACGGTGTTGGCATGAGTGAGGAAACGCTGGCACATATTTACGACCGTCATAAGGTAAATTATCATTCCAACGGGGTCGGCGTTTATAATGTACAGAAACGTCTGAAACTTTATTATGGAGAGGATTACGGGATCACTTACGAGAGTGCAGAGGGCAAAGGAACGACTGCAACGATCACAATTCCGGGCAGACAGGAGGCAATACGATGAAAAAACACAAAAAATGGCTGAGCATCTGCCTGGTCGTCTGTCTGATTGCCGGCACTGGCGGGGCACTGTGGTACCGGCAGCACAAGATCGAAGAGAGGAGACTGTCCCTGATCTATATTCCCAAGGTCGTGGACGGGACAAACGATTTCTGGAAAGCACTGATCCTCGGAGCCAAAATGGCAGCAAAGGAATACAATGCAGATATCGACATTCTGGCACCGTCCGAGGAGAATGATGTGGAGGGACAGAATGAACTTCTGAAGGAAGCCATAGACAGGAAGCCGGACGCGATCCTTTTTTCTCCGTCCAGTTTCACGGAGTCAAATGGTCTTCTGAAAGAAGCGAAAGAAGATGGAATCCGGATCAGTTTTATTGACTCCTATACAGAAGAAGACATTCAGGATCTGACAGTGGCAACAGACAATCTGGAGGCAGGAGAGAAACTCGGCAAATTTGCAGCGACTCTTCTTGGACCAGACGATCAGATCGCGATCGTTGCACATGTCAAGGGCGTATCAACTGCAGTCGAGAGAGAAGAAGGCTTCCGCAAAGGGCTGGGGGATCTTGCAGATAACATCGTTGATGTGGTTTACTGTGATTCCCAGTATGAGAAATCACGTAAACTGACACTGGAACTGATGGAAAAATATCCAAATCTCAAGATGATCGCAGGAATGAATGAATATTCATCTGTTGGAGCAGCCCGGGCAGTCAAGGCAGCCGGAGCCAAGAAACGTATCCAGGTAGTCGGCGTGGACAGTTCCCAGGAAGCCGTCCAGCTTATGGAGAATGGCGTTTTTAAGGGTCTGGTTGTGCAGAAGGCTTTCAAGATGGGATATATGGGAGTCAAGGAAACTGTGCGCATGCTCCGGGGCAAGAGCTATGACAAGGATGTGAACTCAGGATGCGAACTGGTAACTCCGGACAATATGTACTCCAGTGAGATCGAGAAACTGCTGTTTCCGTTCAATACACTCAGGCTTTCCTGAGAAAAATAGTAAATAATCTATAAAAAAGGTTAAATATTTATGTACGAACCGTAAATATTTAACCTTTTTTTGGAAGATTTTCCATTACAATTGTGCAGAATTAACGGTATTATATAGAAAACGCGAGATATGTGTAAACTTTTAAGGAGGGTGAAAAATTGGAAAAGCTCAAACAAAATCCAATCGTGAAAAAGCTCGGCCTGAACAGAATACTGCTTGTCTGTATTCTTGTTCTCATGTTCGTAGTCTTTAAAGTAGTTCTGGGAAGTAAGTTCCCTGTTGGAGACAGTGTCAAATCTACTTTAAACTATGTATACTTCCTGGGCTTCTTATCACTGGGCGTTACATTTGTAATCGCAACCGGAGGAATCGATTTCTCCATCGGACCGGTAATGTTCTGTTGTGCACTGGTATCTGGTTACTGCATGACATCTTATGGTGTTCCTTGTGCAGCAGCAATGGTGATCTGTGTACTCATCGGTCTTGCATTTGGTATCTTTAATGGATGGCTGGTATCTTACCTGTCAGTTCCGGCATTTATCGTATCCATGGCATCCATGAACATCGCCAAAGGTATTGCTTCAGTCTTCACCAAGACACAGTCTGTAAGCTGGCCGCTGAGCAGTGACCCGACAAACGGATGGTTCCGTAACATTGTATCTTACAAAGGTTTCCCGGTAGGTCTGGTGATCTTCCTGGTAATGGCAGTTGTGTGTGGTATTGTTCTTTACAACACAAAACCTGGACGTTATATCCTCTGCCTTGGTTCCAACACAGAAGCGGTTCGTCTTTCCGGTGTTAACACCAAGAAATGGAACATGCTTGCTTATGTGATCTGTGGATTACTGGTAGGAATCGCAGCACTGTTCTTTGTAGCTACATATACAACCGTTCAGCCAGGTTATGGCGATCAGTACAACAACGAAGCAATTGCTGGTTGTGTAATGGGTGGTACATCCATGGTTGGTGGACTTGCTTCCATCGGTGGTACTGTGATCGGTGTATTTATTATCTCTCTTCTTCAGCAGGGAATCATGGCATTTGGCCTTGGTAAAGGACAGCAGATGATCATCACAGGTATCATCGTAATCGTAGCTGTATATGCCGATGTTTCTGCAAGACGTAGAAAGAACTGATCGAAAGGGAGGATGAAACAATGGGTGACGTTATTTTAACAATGAAGGATATTGATAAGTCCTTTCCTGGAGTTCATGCCCTGGATCACGTTAACTTTGAAGTGAGACGCGGTGAAGTACATGCACTTATGGGAGAGAACGGTGCCGGTAAATCAACACTGATGAAGGTTCTTACCGGTATTTATCAGAAGGATTCCGGTTCTATCACATACAAGGGTCAGGAAGTTGCTTTCCATAATACCCGTGAAGCACAGGATGCCGGTATCGTAATCGTACATCAGGAATTAAACATGGTCGGAGACCTTACTGTTGCACAGAATATCTTCATCGGACGTGAGCCGAAGAAGGGAATCCGTGTAGACGACAAGAAGATGATCGAAGACTCCAAGAAATTATTCCAGGATCTGAACATCGAGATCGATCCAAGAGAAAAGATGAGCAACTTAACTGTTGGTAAACAGCAGATGTGTGAGATCGCCAAAGCAATCTCTCACAAAGCAGAGGTTATCATCTTTGATGAGCCGTCAGCAGCTCTTACCGAGAAAGAAATTGCTGACCTGTTCGTAATCATCCGTGATCTTCGCGAGAAGAATTACGGTATCGTATATATCTCACACCGTATGGATGAGATCAAGATGATCACAGACCGTGTAACGGTCATGCGAGATGGCGGCTATGTAGGAACTCTGATCACAAAAGACAGTACAAAAGAAGACATCATCAACATGATGGTTGGTCGTGTTATTTACGAAGATCCTAAGGAACACAGTATGGTTGCTCCGGATGCACCGGTTGTTCTTAAGGTAGAGCATCTGAATGCAGGAAAGATGGTTCAGGATGTAAGCTTCGAACTGAGAAAAGGTGAGATTCTTGGATTCTCCGGACTGATGGGTGCAGGACGTACTGAGACAGCGAGAGCACTGTTTGGAGCAGATCCGAAGCAGAGCGGTAAGATTTCCATTATGGACAAGCAGACCGGAAAGCTTCGTGAAGTAACAATCAATACACCGCAGGATGCTGTTAAATATGGTATCGGTTATCTGTCAGAGGACAGAAGAAGATATGGTGTTGTTGTACAGAAATCTGTAAACGAAAACACAACACTGGCTACAATGGAAGAATTCACAAACGGAATCTTCATCAACAAAGCAAAAGAGAAAAAAGTCAGTGAGAAATACATCAAAGAACTTGCTACCAAGACACCGAGTGGTGATCAGCTGGTTGTAAACCTTTCCGGTGGTAACCAGCAGAAAGTCGTAATCGCCAAATGGCTGACCAGAGACAGTGACATCCTGATCTTCGATGAGCCGACCAGAGGTATCGACGTTGGTGCCAAGAACGAAATCTACAAGTTAATGAGTAAACTGGCAGCAGAAGGCAAATCCATCATTATGATTTCTTCTGAAATGACAGAGATTCTCCGAATGAGTGACCGTATCATCATCATGTGCGAAGGTAAAGTGACAGGAGATATTGATATTTCTGAAGCAACACAGGAACACATCATGGATAAGGCTACAAGGAATATCGATTAAGGAGGAAAGTCATGACTAAGAAGAAAAAAAGTATTTTAAGTGATCAGAGATTTATTGTTTTGCTGGTTATTATCGCACTCAGTGCGGTATTCTCCATAATGAGTAAGGAGTTCAGACAGTATACAACTCTTTTGAGTATGCTCGATTTCTCCTACTATGATCTTCTGATGGCAATCGGTGTTACCTTCCCACTTATCACTGGAGGTGTAGACCTGTCAATCGGAACTGGTATGGTTTGTTACGCATTGATCGCTGGAACAATGGTAAGAAGCCACGGATGGCCGGTTGCAGCAGCTATGCTGCTCTGTCTGGTACTTGGTATCCTCGTTGGAGCACTGAATGGTGTTCTGATCGGAATCATGAACCTGCCGCCATTCCTTGCAACTCTTTGTACCTGTATGATCACCCGTGGTGCAGGTTCTCTCTGCAGCGCAACACCGTGGCCGGCACTTACCCAGGACGGTGGATGGTTCCATACAATCTTCAAGATTACTGTTGGTACAGGAAGAAGTGCTTCTCGTTATCCAATTGGTTTCCTGTGGATGGTACTTCTGGTTATCCTGATGGAATTCGTTCTGAACCATACAAAATTCGGACGTTATACTATCGCGATCGGATCTAACAAAGAAGCAGCAGCTCTTTCAGGAATCAACGTTAAATTTTACCATGTAATGGTATATGTAGTATGTGGTCTGTTTGTAGGTCTTGCAGCTATCGCTTATGCAGCAGTTACACCTACTGTACAGCCTGGTACCGGTGCCGGACTTGAGATGGATGCGATCGGCGGTGTATTCGTCGGTGGTGTTGCAGCAACCGGTGGTTACGGTTCCGTAATTGGTACATTTGTTGGTATCTTCGTTATCATGCTTCTGAAGACCGGTCTTCCATATGTCGGACTTCAGGCAAACTGGCAGCAGATCATCACAGGTCTTGTTCTTATCGTAGCAGTCCTGATCGATATCATCAAAGAAAAGAAAAAAGCAGCTATGTAAAGAAAAACTGCTTTGCAGTTTTTCTTTATCCAAACTAAGTATGTGGGGCGTCAGACTAATTCCTACTGACGTATCATAATAAAAAAAACTATATAATAATTTATAAGGAGGAAGTAAGTTATGAATTTCAAGAAAGTGGTAGCATTAAGCATCTGTGCAGCAATGGTAGCAGGAATGTCTATGTCAACAGTTATGGCAGCTGATCTCCCGGATCAGTTCAAAGATCTGAAAGCAAACGAAGCATATGAATTCCCGATGATGGTTAAATCTTTCCAGTCTACCTACTGGGATGCAGCTCAGGAAGGTATGAAGAAAGCTGCTGAAGAACTTGGTGTTACTTACACACCACAGGGACCGAACAGTGAGTCCGATATCGCTGACCAGGTTAACATGATCAACACAGCAATCGCTTCCAACCCGAAAGGAATCGGTATTGCAGCATGCGATACATCTTCTGTTCTGGATGCACTGCAGACATGTGCTGACAAAGGAATCCCGGTTGTAACATTTGATACAGGTATCGCAGATGCTCCGGAAGGATCTGTAGTATGTGAAGTCTGCACAGACAACGCACAGGCTGGTGCAGAAGCAGCAACTCATATGTACGATGCGATCAAAGACGTAGTAGCTAATGCAGACGGACAGGTTGTTATCGGTGAAGTTAACCAGGATGCTACAGCTCAGAACATTCAGCAGCGTGGCGGCGGATTCATCGACAAAATGATCGAACTTCTTCAGGCTGACGGCAAAACAGTAGCAGTTGCAGGAAACGAATTCTATGTAAACGCAGCAAAAGGCGCTGATGCAACAGAAGCAGATGCAGACGTTGTTATCCAGGTTGCAGTTCCGGCACAGACAACTGTAGAGCTTTGCTCCAATGAAGCACAGGCTATCCTTTCCAAAGAAAACTGCATCGCTATCTTCGGTTCCAACCAGACAGCAGCAGAAGGTGTTCTTGCAGCTAACGCAAACCTGAACGTTCTTGGTTCTGACGCAGCAAACGGCGATGTTATCGGTGTTGGTTTCGACGCTGGTTCTATCATCAAAGCAGCAGTTCAGGACGGAACATTCCTCGGAGCAGTTACACAGTCTCCTCTGATGATGGGATACTATGCAATCTACGCTCTGACAGCAGCAGCAAACGGAGAAGAACTTGAAGACGTTCCTACAGATGGATACTGGTATGATTCCACAAACATGGACGACGAAGAGATCGCTCCGAACCTGTACGACTAAAACGAATGCAAATTTCGAAAAAGAAATAATTATGGGTGAAAACCCCCGGGGCATTGCCCTGGGGGTTTTCTGATGTTACACATTAACGATTTAGTTGAATAAAGCAATTGAGGACACTTTTTTTGACAAACGAGGTTCTTAACAGGTATTACTTTTTAGGATATTATGTTATTATCAAATGAGAAAGAACCTGTTTAATTACAGCAATTTGCACAATATATTTTGCTGTACATATTTTATTTATTCAGGAGGATTTTACAATGGCAACATATTATGCAGCAGTAGATATGGGCGCATCCAGTGGACGTCTGATCCTTGGACATATGGAGAATGGCAAGATGGAGCTCGAAGAGATCCATCGTTTTGAGAACGGAATGGTAAAGAAAGACGGAGAACTCTGCTGGGAATTTGACCGCATTTTCAAAGAAATCGTTACAGGACTCAAGAAATGCAAAGAGATCGGCAAGGTTCCGGTAAGCATGGGCGTTGATACCTGGGGTGTTGACTTCGTTCTTCTTGATAAAGATGACAAGGTACTTGGCAACACAGTTGGATACCGTGATCATCGTACAGAGGGAATGGATGAAGAAGTTTACAAGATTATTCCATTTGAAGAGCTGTATGCGAGAACAGGTATTCAGAAAGCTATTTACAATACGATATACCAGCTGATGGCAGTTAAGACAAAACATCCGGAATACCTGGAGCAGGCAGAGACTCTTCTTCATGTGCCGGATTACTTCCACTTCCTTCTGACAGGACAGAAGACCTGTGAGTACACAGAGGCTACAACAGGCCAGATGGTAAATGCACAGACAAAAGACTGGGATTATGAGATCATCGATAAACTGGGATATCCGAGAAGAATTTTCCAGAAGCTGATCATGCCTGGCACAAGTGTAGGACATCTGACAGAAGAACTTCAGAAAGAGGTTGGCTTTGATGTAGAAGTTGTTGCACCGGCTACACATGATACAGGATCAGCAGTTCTTGCAGTACCGGCAAACGATGATGACTTTATCTATATCAGTTCCGGAACATGGTCTCTGATGGGAATCGAAAGAAAAACTCCGGACTGTTCACTGAGAAGCTGCGAACTGAACTTCACAAACGAAGGCGGCTATGAGGGACGCTTCCGTTATATCAAGAATATCATGGGTCTGTGGATGATCCAGTCTGTTCGTCATGAAGTAAATGACAAATACAGTTTTGCAGAGATCTGCTCTATGGCAGAAGAAGCAAAGGATTTCCCATCCAGAGTAGATGCAAATGACGAGTGCTTCCTTTCTCCTGAAAACATGACAGAAGAAGTAAAGGACTACTGCCGCAGAACAGGACAGCAGGTTCCGGAGACAATGGGTGAGATCGCAACTGTTATCTACACCAGTCTTGCTGACTGTTATGCGAAAGCAGCAAAAGAACTGGAAGAACTTACAGGAAGAACTTACAGCCGTATCCATGTAGTTGGCGGTGGTTCCAATGCAGGATATCTGAATGAACTTACAGCTAAGGCAACTGGCAAAGAAGTTCATGCAGGCCCAGGAGAAGCAACTGCAATCGGAAACATTACTGCACAGATGCTCAAGGAAGGCGAATTCCAGTCTGTTGAAGAGGCTCGTACAACTATTCATGAGTCTTTCGGAATTAAAATCTATCAGGCATAATCAAATTACGAAACCATTTAGGTTACACCTGTAACAGTAGGTGTGTTTATATCCACAAAAATAAATTGGAGGTTTTATTATGTTAGTAAACACAAAAGCAAGAGTCGGCGTATTTTCTATTGCTTTAGGAGCATACCTGCCTCAGTTCCCGTCACTGGTACCTGAGTTTGAAGCTCAGTATGAGGCATTCAAAAAAACAATCCCTGATACAGTAGAGATCATCGATGGAGGAATGGTAACAACAAAAGAGCAGTCTATGGAAGCCGGAGATAAATTCCGTGCTGCAGACGTTGATATCGTATTTCTTCAGATGCTGACCTATGCGACATCCTACAATATGCTCCCTGCAATCCGTGATCTTGATGTTCCGGTTGTTCTTGTGAACGTTCAGAAGCTCAAAGCACTGGATTATGATCACACAGATATCGCTGCATGGCTTGGTGAAGGATATGCCTGCGGTGCTGTAGGTGAAGCAGTTGCCGATCTGGAAAGAGCAGGCAAGAGACATGCTGTTATTACAGGTGTAGTTGAGGGTGGAGATCCGGCTGTTCAGGCAGAGATCGAAGACTGGTGCAAGGCTGCACAGGTAAGAAGAAGATTCCGCGATACCAATATCGCTCAGATCGGAAGACCTTATCCGGGTATGATGGACCTTTACATCGATGAGACAAACCTGTACAACAGAATGTTCCTGTACACCAAACAGTTTGACTGGGAAAAAATGTGGGCGATCGCTGATGATATCACAGATGAAGAAGCAATCCGTGCAAAAGCACAGGATATTCTTGATACTTTTGATATTGAGGACGGCGGCACAATCGAAAAAGTATGGGATATGGCAAAATACGTTGTTGCATTCGAGAAATGGGTAAAAGACGAACATCTCAGCATGGTTGCTTCCCATTATGACGGATTTGCACAGGGCAAGGCAGGTGTCCTTGACAGTATGCTGATCCCGGCCTTCTCCATGCTGATCAAACAGGGTACAGCATGCGCTGTTGAAGGTGACATGAAGGTTGCTATGGCAATGAGCATTCTCAAGACCATTTCCGGTACAGGCCAGCTTTCTGAGATGTACTCCATCGACTTCAACGATGATATCTGCATCATCGGACATTCCGGAAGCGGAGATGCTGATATCTCTGATAAGAAACCTACTATGAAGATCGTGCCGGTATTCCACGGTAAAACAGGCGGTGGATACCTGACACAGTTCTATCCATATACAGGTCCTGTTACTTATCTTGCAATCACACAGGATGCTGACGGACACTTCAAATTCGTTGTAGCAGAAGGTATAAATGAAGAAGGACCGATCCTTTCCTTCGGTGATACCAACATGAGAACACGTTTCACATGCGGCGCAAGAGAATTCGTAAACCGCTGGAGCGAAGCTGGCCCGACACATCATATGGCAGCTGCTACAGGAAGACATATCGACACGATTCTGAAGGTTGCAAAGATCTTCAACATTCCGGTTGATATCGTAACAAGATAACAAAAACCATCTATATTTGAAACACATATTCATATTCAAAAAAAGAGAGAGACTGTGCAGATGTACAGCCTCTCTTTTTTAAAATCATTTTTTGTGCATCAACGTATGCTCCTTCGACAACTCTCCATGAAGCTTCAACGAACTCCAGTGCTGCGTAACCGGTGTAAGCACTGCTTTCAGATCCACCGGAGCCAGCCCGTTCCTGTGGAAAAATCCCAGAAAATCTGTCTGTTGTTCCTGCGAAAAGTTATGCATCACGAGCATTTCGTCAGAAAAATTGCCGCCAAGATTAAACTGCGGCGAAGGAGAGAAGCCAGTCAGTCCAAAAAGATATCCCAGTGGATGAAGATAATCCGTTACAGGAACTGTTTTGCAGGAAATCCCTGCAATATTAAGATATCGGCTGATCTGTCTGGTTCGTTCATCTTCTTTAAAGTTATACATTAAAATCTGTGCATCTGTTTTCATTGAAATTTTCACTTCCTTATAGAATTGTTGGCTGGCGGAATCTGGTAACTGTTCAGCAGGTGGTATTTCTGATAGCAGGAATATGAATCTCTACTTCCGTACCGCCGCCGGGATTGTTGGAATAAGTGAGACCATAATCAGTACCGTAAAGGATCTGCAGTCTCCGGTGGGTGTTGTAAACTGCAATATTTGTGCCGCCGGAGGAACTGCTGCCCTCACCGGAAAGAATGCTGGAAAGTTTGTCGGGTGAAATTCCAACACCGTCATCCGAGATCAGGAGAACAATGGAAGAATCTTCAAGCCAGCCTGTAAGAACAATTGTTCCGGCTTTGTCGTCTTTTTCCAGAATTCCATGGAGAACGGCATTTTCGATGAGTGGCTGCAGGGTAAGCTTTGGAATCTGATATTCCATCAGCTCATCAGGAATGTCAGAAACAAATTCAATGCTGTTGTGATATCTCATATTCTGAATCTCAAGGTAGATTGTAGCATGTTCTGTTTCCTGGGCAATTGTGCTGATACTCTGTTTTCTGCTTAAAGTAAGTTTATAAAAACGTGAAAGGCTCTGCACCGCGCTGGAAACTTCGGCTGTCCGTCCCTGCTGGGCAAGCCAGTTGATCATGTCCATCGTATTGTAAAGAAAATGTGGATTAATCTGTGCCTGGAGCGAGTGGAATTCTGCAAGTCGAAGTTCCTCGGCGGCTTTTGCCTGCTCAGACATCAGCTGATCCATTTTGCGTGTCATGTAGTTGTAGGTGTCGATCAGATCACCGATCTCATCATGGTAGGTGGGACTTTCCATAGGACTTAGGGTGCCTTTTCGGACCTTGCTCATCTGGTGGATAACAGAAGAGATCCGGTTGGTAATAGATCGGGACATATAATGAGCCAGGATGAGTGCCAGTACAAGAAAGGCAAGATACATCAGGATATACTGGACCATGATCATATTACTCTGAGTGATCAGCGGACCGGCAGGGAGAACTGTGACCATAAACCATCCGGGCTGTTTGATATTATAAAATCCGGCATAAACAGTGGTGTCCAGGATCGTTCTTTCAATAAAGTTATTGGAGGACATGAAAGAGTCTTCAATACTGTCATAATCCAGAAGATAAATTCCTGACTGTGACTGATCGGAAGAAGCAACGATCGCATTTCGGTCATTGATAATATAGGAAACACTTCCATCAACAGTAAGATTATCTTTGAGCAGATCTGTAAAGTTATCAGATGAGGTATATGCCGCAATATAGGCACGATATGCATGGCCCTGAAAATAAAAAGTGGTCGAAGTAATGTAGGCCATATCTCCATAGGATTTTTTTTCACGATCACCAAGATAAAAGGAAGGACAGAAAAGAGAGGAAACGGAGGTACCCTGAAAGATCCCATACCAGTAAGTACCTTTTGCCTTGCTCATCGGAGAAAAATAATCCCTGGTCAGTTCATCCTGAAAAAGCCGCACAGAAGTAGGAAAATCCATATAGATCTGAAGACCGGAAATTTTGCCGGAAGAGATCAGAGATTTGGTATATTCCTGAAACTCCTGAATTTCCTCTGTGTTTTCAAACATACGAAATGGGGAATTCACAGGCTGGTGAAACAGAGTCTGAAAAAAATCCTGGTCGGTGATCCTGTCGTGGGCATCAATGACCTGCTGTACAAGATCTTCAACGATAGGTGCTGTTTTTGCAGAAATATCCTGTTCCTGCCGGATCGTATAGGATACGACCATATCATAAAGCTTGCCATAGAAGAAACATGCCATCATGATGACAGGAACAGTTACTGTGATCATCAGGACCAGAGTGAATTTTGAAGCAAGTTTCATATCTCCGTAATTCTGACGGACTTTTGAAAAAAAATGATTCATTGCAGATTACGCTCCCTGTATTCGGAGGGTGAAAACCCTGTATATTTCTTGAAACTTTTTCCAAAATAATTCCCGTCGCTGTAGCCTACCTGTGAAGAAATATCAGAGATCTTGAAGCGTGCATCTTTGAGAAGCTGTTTGGCTTTTTCCATTCTGTATTCCGTCAGATACTGATTCAGAGTCTGTCCGGTTTCGTTCTTAAAGAAAGTACATACATAAGATGTGGACAGGAATACGTGACTGCTGATATCTTTGACAGACAGAGTTTCATTCATATAATTTTTGCTGATATATTCCCTGATCAGAAAAATAGTAGGGTTTTCCTGAGAACAGTCAGAAACTTTCTTAAAAAAATCTTCTGTTTTATCAACAAGAGTCTGGTGAAGTTCACCGAAGGTAAAACATCTGTCGATTGTTTCCGCAACAGTTTCCGGATTGCCGGAACCTGGAATCTTCTGCTGATGACGTGCATCCTCCAGACAGAGAAAAAGCTTGTAGTACAGGTCTTTGACCGGATTCTGAAGAAATTTGCAGTTGTTGGAAAAACTTTGGAGAAGCTTTTCCAGCAGAGCGGATGCGGCATTCTGATCAATATTCGACAGTGCCTCGGCAAATACGGAGGCAGGTGATGAGGCAAAAATATTATTCTGAATATTTGGAAGCTCAGAATCCTCATCAGAAGTAAGCAGGGTATTTTCCGGAAAGAAATAACTGTTCTGCAGAAGGATGACAGCAGATGTATAGGTCTGATAAGCCCTGGAAACACCGCAGACAGTGTCTCCGCGGGCCATGGAATATCTTCCGAATTCCGCAAAGTGTTCCATCAGAAAACTTCCGGCATGAGTCAGGATCTGGCGGGAAGGCGGAGTCTGTGAAAAAAGAAAATACACCATATATTGAAGTTTCTTTTCGAGATAGACGCAGGTAATATGGTAAGGATTCAGAAAATCCTGGAACTTTTGAAACAGATCAGCCATGGATGGCGTGGAAGCTTCCAGAAATAATTCGGTCTTTACAATAAAAGCAGTAAAAAAAGTAGCAGAATTCATTGTAAACTGCAGTTCATCAGAAAGCTGACGGATCACAGAGTTATCCTGTGAATATGGAAGAGTAAGCTGCAGGGCAAGCCGTGATGCAGTTTCCATGGAATGAAGAGTTTCGCCATGCCGTGAATTGACCTTCTTTATATAAAGATCCCTTGCCTCACGGATGGCATCCTCAATCTCAGAGAGCCGGAAAGGCTTCTCGATGTAATTGACGGCTTTCAGCTTGATCGCAGCTTTGAGATATTCCTTGTCAGAGTATCCGCTCATAAAGATCGGGACGGTATCAGGAAGAATTTTTTCGAGTCGTTCCAGCATAGTGATTCCGTCCATGCGCGGCATGCGGACATCGCATAATATGATCTCCGGCCTGTAAAGCTGTGCAGTTTCCAGACCATGCACACCGTCGTCTGCCTGAAGCACCTCGCTGATTCCAAGTGAAGCCCAGTCAATCGAAGAGATCACACCGGTACGGGTAAGTTCTTCGTCATCAACAATCAGTAGTTTCATAATATTCTCCTTGGTATTTGTAAAAAAAGAAAATTGTTTATTATGATAAGATTGTTTCCATATGAAAACAATCCCCAAAACAGTTTAGCATATTTTATACAAGATTACGAGAAAAAATGAAAGATGTTTTGTGCAGATAAGTGGAAAATATTTTACCCTGATTCAAAATATTTTCCCGTTTCCTAAAAAAATAACCAATGCTACAATAAATACAGATTTAAAGAAAAGGGAGGAAAGAGCCGTGTCTGAATATGTTCTTGAACTTAAAGGCATAACAAAGATTTTCCCGGGCGTTAAGGCACTGAACAATGTACAGTTCCAGTTAAAACCTGGCGAAGTTCACGCACTTATGGGTGAAAACGGTGCTGGTAAATCTACATTTATTAAGGTTATTACCGGTGTACATAAGGCAGAAGAAGGCGAGATGTTCTTAAACGGACAGAAGGTGGATTTCAAAGGACCAAAAGATGCACAGGCAGCAGGTATTGCAGCCGTATATCAGCATCCGACATCTTATCCACATCTGACGGTTGCAGAAAATATTTTCATGGGTCACGAGATCATCAAAAACAGAATGATCCAGTGGAAAGCCATGAACACAGAAGCAAACAAACTTCTCAAACAGCTGGATGCAGATTTTGATGCAACAGCAGAGATGGGAACTTTAAGTGTTGCACAGCAGCAGATGGTTGAGATCGCAAAGGCAATGTCCACCAACGCAAGAATCATCATTCTTGATGAGCCTACTGCAGCACTGACAAGATCTGAATCTGAGAAGCTCTACACACTGGTTGATAAATTAAAAGCTGACGGAGTTTCCATCATCTTCATTTCCCATCGTTTTGAGGATATGTACCGTCTGGCAAGCAGAGTTACTGTATTCCGTGATTCTCAGTACATCGGAACTTACGATGTAGACGGAATTACCAATGCAGACCTGATCAAAGCAATGGTTGGTCGTGAGATCAAGGACCTGTTCCCGAAACCGGAAGTGAAACTCGGAGACGAGATGCTCAGAATCGAAAATCTTTCCAGAACAGGTTATTTCAAAGATGTTTCCTTCGAAGTTCGTGCAGGTGAGATCCTTGGACTTACCGGTCTGGTAGGTGCAGGACGTACCGAAACTGTAGAAGCTGTCTGCGGTATCACACAGCCGGATTCCGGTAAGGTTTACCTCGAAGGCAAAGAAGTTCACATCAAACAGCCGTCTGATGCAATGGAAAAAGGTATCATCCTTCTTCCGGAGGACCGTCAGAAAGAAGGTCTGATCATGAGCTGGGGACTTGGAAGAAACGTAACACTTCCTACCATCAGCAAATATGCAAAGAGCGGTCTTAATGAGGAGAAGATAGAACGTGATCTTGCTAAGAAACTTCTTGAAGAAGTAGATACAAAGGCAGTCGATATCTTCCAGCCGGCAAGCTCTCTTTCCGGTGGTAACCAGCAGAAGGTTGTCGTTGCCAAGGCTTTAAGCCAGGAAATGAAAGTTGTTATCATGGATGAGCCTACAAAGGGTGTTGATGTAGGTGCCAAAGCTGAAATCTATGCGATTATGGGAGATCTTGCAAAGAAAGGATATGCGATCATTCTGATCTCTTCTGAAATGCCTGAGATCCTTGGTATGGCAGACCGTATCGTCGTTATGTGTAACGGAAGAAAAACCGGAGAACTGAACCGTGGCGAAGCTACACAGGAGAGAATCCTCGAACTTGCTATGGAAAAAGGACATACAGGGGGTGCCAAATAATGGAAAAGAAATCAGTTATGAAAAAGATCACAGGCTCCCGTGAAGCACTGCTTGCAGTTGTCCTGATCGTTCTTTTTGTAATCGTTACAGCGATCAATCCATCTTTCCTGACTCCTAAGTCACTGATGGATATGCTGAAAAACAATGCAGTAACAATGGTAATGTCACTTGGTATGCTTTGCGTAATGCTTGTTGGCGGTATTGATATTTCTATCATGTCAACACTTGCACTTTCCGGTATGAGCATTGGTATGCTTCTGAAATATGAACACATTTCCAGCACAGCACTTGCATTCCTGATCGCGATCGTGATCGGTATTGTCTGCGGAGCTATCGTTGGTCTGATCATTTCAAGAGCAGATGTTCCTCCGATCATCGCAACCATGGGCTTCATGTACATCTACCGTGCACTTGGCTACCAGGTATCACACGGTGGTGAATGGGCGAGTGCAGCAGCACTTGGTGATTTCAAAAACTTTGCAACAACAAAATTCCTGGGACTGAACGCAGTCATCTGGGTGATCATTGTATGTTACGTATTTTTCTTCTGGTTTATGAAATGGACCAGAACCGGTCGTATGATCTACGCAGTCGGAAGTAACCCGAGTGCAGCAGAAGTATCCGGTATCAACGTAAAGAATATCAAACTTCTTGTTTATACGATCATGGGTCTTCTGGCAGGTCTTGGCGGTGCACTTCAGGTTTCTGTATATGCATCTGCAATGCCTGACATGCAGTACGGCGGCGAGATGGACGTTATCGCAGCCTGCGTTATCGGTGGTGTAAGCATGAGCGGTGGACGTGGTACAGTTGTCGGTGCTTTACTTGGATCCCTGATCCTTGCAACAATTGCAAAAGCACTTCCGCTGATCCCATTCTTCAACCAGTTATGGCTGAACACGGTCAAGGGTATCATTATCCTTGTAGTAGTAGTAATGAACGTAATCCTGCAGCGTATCGCTGACAAGAATGCACTGAAAGGAAGGGAGATGTAATCATGGCTGGAAAATCTGGAAGAAGTATTAATAATGTGCCGGAAAGCCCAGTGAAGAAAATGATCTTCTCCTGGGAGGGAATCCTGGTTCTGCTGTTTATTGCAGTCAACATTTTCTGTGCAATGTTTTCTGAGTATTATAACCTGAGCAGTCTGCTCCGTCAGATGCCGGTTTATCTGGCAGAAGTATTCATGATGCTGCCGATGGCATACATCCTGGTACTTGGCGAGATCGATATCTCCGTAGGTGCGATCGTCTGCCTCTCTGCAACAATGAGCTGTATTGTCTGCAATACAAATGCTCCATTTATCGTAGTTGTTATCACAGCACTTGGTGTTGGTACGATCTGCGGTGCAGTCAATGGATTTATCCTTACAAAATTCCAGGAACTGCCTCCAATGATCGTAACACTGGCAACACAGATTATCTTCCGTGGTATCTCTGAGATCGTTCTTGGAAGCGGCGGTAGTATTTCTGCAAGCAATACAGATGGTTTCCGTGCGATCGGTGGAAAGATCGGAAGTGTTCCGTACATCCTGTTCCTTGTAGTTATCCTTTCTGTGATCTTTGCAGTGATCTTAGGCAAGAGTACATTTGGACGTCGTGTATATGCGATCGGTACAAACCGTCTGACAGCATATTACTCAGGTGTACATGTACAGAAGATCCGTTTCATCATCTACACGATCATGGGTACAGTTTCCGGACTGTGTGCACTGTTCCTGGTTTCTTCTTCCTACGGTGCAAATACAACAACCGGTAACGGATTTGAAATGGATGCCATCGCTATGGCAGTATTTGGAGGTATCTCCTCTACAGGTGGTAAAGGTAATATCGCTGGTGGTGTTATTTCCGCATTCATCATCGTTTGCCTCCGTGTAGGTCTTGGTCAGAGAAACGTCAATGCACAGGTTATCCTGCTGATCATCGGTGCTCTTCTGATCGCAGCAGTAGCACTTCCGAACATCATCGGAAATGTAAAACGTGCTATGAGTGTAAAGAAAAACTGATTTTACTAAGCATGGTACAGTAGTATAATATTAATCATGAAGGTGGCTGCTCCCTCGTAGCAGGGGAGCAGTTGCAAATAAAAAACTATATTTCCAAGGGAGGAAAACAAAATGAACAAAAAAATTATCAGCGCACTTCTTTGTGGAGCAATGGTACTCGGCTGTGCAGCACCTGTAATGGCAGATGACAAAGCTGGAGACGGACAGAAAATCGCACTGGTTGGTAAATCAGCTGGTAATGCATTCTTCGAGATCGCTGCAAAAGCATTCAAAGACACAGCAGAAGCTGAAGGCGCAACTGTAGATGTTGTTTATCCGGAAGCAGCAACAGCAGATGCTCAGATCAAAGTTCTTGACAACCTGATCTCCCAGCAGCCAGATGCAATCTGCATCTCTGCAAACGACGTTAACGCTCTTCAGGCTAAACTGGAAGAAGCTATGGACGCTGGAATCAAAGTATCTTCCTTCGACTCCGCTCCGAACAAAGACAGCCGTCAGGTATTCGTAAACCAGGCTGGTACACAGGCTGTTGGACAGGCTCTTATGGATGCAGTTCTTGATATCTCCGGTGGAGAAGGACAGTTCGCTATCCTTTCTGCAACATCTCAGTCCGCAAACCAGAACGCTTGGATCGACGCTATGAAATCCATCATGGAAGGCGATGATAAATACAGCAAACTGGAACTCGTAGAAGTAGCTTATGGTGATGACGAACCTCAGAAATCTACAGACCAGACAGCAGCTCTTCTTCAGAACTACCCAGATCTGAAAGTTATCTGCGCACCTACAACAGTTGGTATCGCTGCAGCAGCTAAATACCTTCAGGACAACGAATCTTCCTGCAAACTGACAGGTCTTGGACTTCCGTCCGAAATGGTTGAGTACACAGGTGATGACGATGCACATTCCTGCCCATACTTCTATCTGTGGGATATGGAAGGTCTTGGAAAACTTTCCGCATATGCAACAATGGCACTTGTAAAAGGTGACATCACTGGTGCAGTTGACGAAACATTCACAGCTGGCGATATGGGTGAATACACAATCACAACAGCTGATGACGAAGGAACAGAAATCGTTCTTGGTGAGCCACTTCAGTTTACACCAGACAACGTAGCTGACTACGCTAAACTGTACTAATCAGCGCGTTTGGAGAAGCTAAAGTTTTTCTGAATATGATAAATCCTTAAAGGACAGGGCGGAACCGTAAGGCTTCGCCCTGTCTGCGTTGTACGGGAGCCGGGAGATATTGCAATCGTCATAAGTTACGTGTTAGAATATAAAAAAGCAGGGAACAGCAAAAGTAACGATCAGAAAGCAGGAAGATACCATATGCAGCAGGCTTTATTGGACCATTTAAGAAAAATCACAGAGGAAGAACAGCGGATCCTGGACGGAGTCGCGGAGGTAGATAAGGATCTGTACACCTCTGGTAAGGATTTTACCGTGGACAGTGCCAAGATGCTCAGCGAGGGCAAGCTGATCGCGGTCAGGACACATACGCGGTTCGTGCATTTTCCGTCGCACCGCCATAACTTTATCGAGGTGCTTTATGTCTGTCAGGGACAGCTTACCAATATCATTGGCGGCAAGGAAGTGGTGCTCCGCCAGGGCGAACTGCTTTTTCTGAACCAGTTTACAAGGCATGAGATCCTGCCGGCGGGAGAAGAAGATATCGCGATCAATTTCATGATCCTTCCGGAGTTTTTTGATGTGGCTTATACGATGGCGGGGAATAACAATGTGCTGGCGGATTTTCTGGTAAATGTGCTCCGGCAGGATGATGAGCGCGGCGAATACCTTCATTTCAAGGTGGCAGAAGTGCTGCAGATCCAGAATCTTCTGGAAAATATGATCTACTCACTGGTGACAGGCAAGGGCGATCAGAATCGGATCAATCAGACGACGATGGGGCTTATCTTTCTATATCTTCTGGAATCGGTGCAGTATGCGGAAATGCGGCTTCCGAACCAGTATGAAAATATGATCTCCATGACGACACTGGATTATATCGAGCAGCAGTACAGGACGGCGACCCTGACAGAACTCTGCGAACAGCTTCATCTTCCGATGCATGTACTGAGTAAGATGATCAGGAAAAACACCGGTTTTAACTTCAAAGAACTGCTCCAGCGCAAGCGTCTGAGCAAGGCGGCAGAGCTGATGTGTGAGACGGACCTGCCAATCAGTGATGTGATCGCGGCGGTCGGCTACGAGAATGGAAGTTATTTTCACCGGGTATTTAAAGAACGTTATAATATGACGCCACGGGCGTTTCGCGTGGCAAATAAAAAAAGTGAAAAGGTACGGCTGTAGACCATATCTTTTCACTTTTTTTATTTCGCGCTGTTGGCGAGGTTTTTGACAAGTTCAATGTCGGACTGTCTGACTTTGAGATTGGTTTCGATCTTTTTGCCGGTCGGAGTGGTCACTTTGATCTCGATGATGGTATCTGGTGTGATCGCAGCACCTGCGGCCTGAAGAAATTTAGGAAATTTGGGATGATTTCTGGTAAAAGCAGCCCAGGAATTTTTTAACTGAAATAAGCCTCCGAAATTCATATGGTTCCTCCTGTTCGATTAATTCTGAAAATGGATCTTTTCGCCCTGAATGACAGGATAACAGATAAGTGTCCGGCTGTCCAGATTTTCCCGTTTCATGTCAACTGCGGTGATCTGATGATTTTCGTAAGTGGTGTAGTAGTAGATGCCCTTGGTGGCATTGCAGCAGGATGTGTAGAGTGTGATCTCATATTTGCCGTCTGCAACTTCACAGCAGCCTCTCTGCTGGTCAACGGAGCCAAGGATATGGAAAAACTGGCTGACGCTTTCCAGTTCGGAATCGCCGGATCTTGCGTTCATTCTGGTAAAGGCGACTCGGACAAAGCGGGAAGCAGAAGAAAGGTCGCCCGGAAGTCCGAGTGCCCCCATGCCGCGGCTGTAGGCGGAAAGTGCCAGATCGTCAGCAAAAGTATTGGCAGGCTGTTTTGGCGACAGATGCATGTAGTTGTTTAACTGGAACATCTGCTGTGGAAATGGTGGATTGTTGGTGAGGACACCCACCGGATTGTCGTAGATATGAAGCCCGTCGGACATGGATTCCACGGTGATGGATTCCTCCTTGTCGGAGATGATCCAGTGGAGCTGTGCCAGTGGAAACTGTTTGCTGAACGGTGTGTTTACCAGGTTCATTCTGGCCAGAAGTGTGCGGACTTCTGCGACGGAAGCGCACTGGCTGAGAATCCACGGGATGAATTCAAACTGTGCAATGTTGTCAAGCCCTGGCTTTACGTCTGCATAGGCGGCGTTTCCGACGAAATTCAGTCCTGCCATGCCGAGCCCTTTCTCGTTGATGGCGTCGTAATACAGCGGGTAATTCTCAGCAACATGTGCCATGCCGATGATCGCAAAGTGCGTATCGATCACTCCTGCATGACGGAAATGAAAAGGGTAATTCCGCGGCGTGATCGTGATCTGGTCGCCGTAGGAAAACTCATAATCGAGAGTCCTTCCGAAATAAAAATCTCTGGTTTTGTAAGTGGCAGCAGTACACATAAAAAATCTCCTTATCAGAAATCGAAATCAGCGTAGTCTTCTGGAAGGAAGCGGTGGTAGATGATGTGGCATCCTTCGTCTTTGAAACAATAGTAATAAGTGTCGTCTGGTTTGTCTCCAAAGCGGATCAGGCGGTCGAATTCCCCGTTGTCCATTTCTTCTGTAATGACATTATCAGAATGAGTATGGAACAGATCCAGGATTTCATCCATGGTACAGCCATGTCTGCCGACCAGATTGACAAGCTCCTTGATAAATTCATTTCCGGCAGTGTTATTATGCACATAGACAGTGCCCTGCTGTGGAATATGGAAACAGAAGCGGTCGCCCTTGTGGGAAACCTCAATGTCTCCGAGTTTGTCTGTAATAGAAGCAGGAAGCACTTCAAGACGTGCCTGCATCTCATCAGCAGTGTCAGCAGCATCAAAGAAGTGATTCAGAGAAGAAAGCGGATAGTACAGACGGATATCCTCCCTAAAAAATCCAAGCTTCGCCTGCTCTTCTTTGATGATGTCGATTAAATTTCTTTTAAGTTTATCATAACCCATGATGGGACCTCCTAAACAAGTTAATTCACTGCAACATATTGTACCAGATTCTCACCGAGATTACCAGACCGGCAGAAGAAAATAGTTATAAAAAACAACCATTTCACATCAGCTGTTTTTCGACAAAACCTTACAAAAACTGCTCGTTGACAGTACAGTGGCGGTAAGGTATCATAGAACAAAAGAGGCTTAATATCTCTATAAAGAGGAGGAACATCATTATGTTAGTATTGGTATACCGAAAATGCAGCACCTGTCAGAAAGCCCTCAAATGGCTGGAGGAGCATAAAATCTTTTTTGAGGAACGCGCGATCGTGGATGAGAATCCTACTTACGAGGAATTAAAGGAATGGTACGGAAAAAGCGGACTGCCGCTCAAGAAGTTCTTCAACACTAGCGGCATGCTCTACAAGCAGATGAACCTCAAGGATAAGCTTCCAGAGATGACCGAAGACGAACAGCTCAGACTCCTCGCTACCGACGGCATGCTGGTCAAACGCCCCCTCGTAATTGGCGAAGACTTCGTCCTGACCGGTTTCCGCGAGAAGGAGTGGGAGGAGAAGATACGGGGGTGAAGGATTAAAGAATGCTGGAACCCCAACGATATTATCCACACGATTTGTGCATTTGCGAATGACTTCCCTAACGTAAATGGTGGCTATCTTGTCATAGGGATTCAGTCAGAAGATGGAATCCCCATACTCCCGCCCAAAGGTCTTCCACGAAATACGCTGGATTCTGTACAGCAGGAGATTTTTCAGTATTGCAACATGATCACACCCAGATATATTCCGCGGATTGAAGTATTTTATAGCGGCCACATACTGACGGATGATTTTTTACTGTAAAATTTTCCTCCACGAAAGTTTTCTCCATTTATCTATTGTATTTTTGCATGCATTCGTGTAAAATAAATTACAATTTAGTCTGGTAAAGCACGAATATGTATTATAACAGACCATTAAATAATAGAAAATTTTTATTATCATACCAGTACAAGAAATACACAGATGAAGGAGAGAGAATAAATGGCAGATCATGAAATGTTAAATCTTGACGAGATGGGCACTCTGAAAGACAGTATGGAGCTTCTTGGGGAAGAACTGATGAATGGCCATCGGATCAACCCAAATCTCTATGTAGAATACGATGTAAAGAGAGGTCTTCGTGACTCCGCAGGTAAAGGTGTCCTGACAGGACTTACCGAGATTTCCGATGTTACAGGTTACGACCTGATCAACGGGCGCAAGATCCCTGCACACGGCAGACTGTACTATCAGGGATATAATGTAAACGATATCGTAGACGGCCTCAAAGGACGTAAATTCGGTTTTGAGGAAACCATTTACCTCCTTCTGTTCGGCAGACTTCCATCCGACAAGGACATGGAAGTTTTCAAAAACATTATGGCAAACTTCGAGACCCTGTCCGGTCGTTTTGTCCGTGACGTTGTCATGAAAGCTTCCAACGGCGATATCATGAACGCAATGCAGAGATGCATCCTCACTCTGTACACCTACGACTCCAAACCAGAGGACAACTCCGCAGAAAACGTTCTCCGTCAGAGCATCGAAATGATCGCGAAACTGCCTCTGATCGCAGTATATTCCTATCATTCCTACAGACATTTCCGTAAAGATGAGACCCTGTTCATCCGCAACCCACAGAAGGACCTTTCCCTTGCAGAAAACATCCTTCTGATGCTCCGTCCGGACGGCAAATACACAGAACTGGAAGCAAAGGTTCTCGACATCGCACTGATCCTTCATGCAGAGCACGGCGGTGGTAACAACTCTACATTCACCACACACGTAGTTACCTCATCAGGAACAGACACCTATTCTTCCGTTGCAGCATCCATCGGTTCCCTCAAGGGACCTCGTCATGGTGGTGCAAACCTCAAAGTCCAGAACATGTTCGAGGATATCAAGGCAAACGTCAAAGACTGGACCGATGAGAAAGAAGTGGAAAGCTATCTCCGCAAGATCCTCAACAAAGAAGTCTTCGACCACAGCGGTCTGATCTACGGTATGGGACACGCCGTTTATACCCTTTCTGACCCACGTGAAGTCATCTTGAAACGCTTCGCCAAAGACCTCGCAATGGAGAAGGGCATGATGAAGGAATTTGCCCTCTACGAACTCGTAGAACGCCTTGCCGGAAGACTGGTCATGGAACAGAGAAGACTTTTCAAAAATGTCTGCGCAAACGTAGACTTTTACAGCGGTTTCGTATATACTATGCTTGGAATCCCGAAAGAGCTGTTCACGCCGATTTTCGCGATCGCACGTATCCCGGGATGGAGTGCGCATCGTCTTGAAGAGATCCTCAACGCAAGCAAGATCATCCGTCCGGCATACAAATATGTGGGACATCATGCAAGCTTTGTTCCGTTTGACGAGAGAGCGCCGGAGGAAGGCTGCGAGGAAGTACTGAGAGAATTAGAAAAGGAAGAAGCAGGACAGCCGGAAGAAAAGGCAGAAACTATAGAAAAAGAGGCACCGCAGGATTCGAAGAAGTGCCCTGAGGAGAAGAAGAATAAATGAAACAGGTTATTTTAACAGGTGACCGTCCTACCGGAAGACTTCATGTAGGACATTATGTAGGATCACTGAAGGAGCGTGTCAAACTCCAGAATTCCGGTGATTACGATGAAGTTTATATCATGATCGCAGATGCACAGGCACTGACAGACAACGCCGAGCATCCGGAGAAAGTACGTCAGAACATCATCCAGGTTGCACTGGATTACCTCGCATGCGGTATCGACCCGGCGAAGTCCACGATCTTTATCCAGTCTATGGTACCGGAACTGACAGAACTGACATTTTATTATATGAACCTTGTTACTGTTGCACGTGTGCAGCGTAACCCTACCGTTAAATCCGAGATCCAGATGCGTAACTTCGAAGCAAGCATCCCGGTTGGATTTTTCTGTTATCCGATCAGCCAGGCAGCAGATATCACTGCTTTCCGTGCAACACATGTGCCGGTTGGCGAGGACCAGATGCCGATGATCGAGCAGTGCAAGGAGATCGTGCACAAATTCAATACCGTATACGGTGAGACTTTGACCGATCCTAAGATCGTTCTGCCGTCCAACAAGGCATGCTTACGTCTGCCAGGTATCGATGGCAAGGCCAAAATGAGCAAGTCCCTTGGCAACTGCATCTACCTCTCTGACGAAGAAGCAGATGTCAAGAAAAAGATCATGTCCATGTTCACAGACCCGAATCATCTCCGTGTACAGGACCCAGGCCGCGTAGAGGGCAATCCGGTATTCATCTACCTGGAAGCATTCTGCAAGGATGAGTATTTCCCGGAATTCCTGCCGGAATACCAGAACCTCGAAGAGCTCGAGGATCACTACCGCAGAGGCGGTCTTGGCGATGTCAAGGTTAAGAAATTCCTGAACAACGTTATGCAGGCAGAACTTTCACCGATCCGTGCAAGAAGAAAAGAATGGGAGCAGCGCATCCCGGATGTTATGGATATCCTCAGAGAAGGCAGCAGGGTAGCGGAAGCCAAAGCAGCCGAGACCCTGAATGACGTCAAAGCATCCATGAGGATCAACTACTTTGACAGCGACCAGTCTGATATGTATCAGAAATGATCAGCCTGCAACGGCTATATGTAATAATCACAACTGCAAGTGGTATGACCAACAATAAAAAATAGTATTGACAATCGACAAAAATCAATGCTATAATACCGCATATTCCGAGAGGAACTAAGCAGACGAAGAAGTCTAGGAGACTTTTTCGTTTGCTTTTTTTATTTTCTAAATACCCATAAAGGAGGAAATGTAATGCGTTTAAATCCAAAGGAACAGGAAAAGCTTATGCTCCATATGGCAGGAAATCTGGCAAAAGAGCGGAAGGAACGAGGCGTGAAACTGAATTATGTGGAAGCAGTTGCCTATATCAGCTCAGAACTTCTTGAACTTGCAAGAGACGGCAAAGAAGTAGTCGAACTGATGCAGCTCGGTACCAAAATGCTGACAAAAGACGACGTTATGGACGGTGTCGCAGACATGGTACATGAAGTACAGGTAGAGGCAACATTTCCAGATGGAACCAAACTTGTAACAGTACACAATCCGATTCAGTAAAGGAGGACAACTATGAAAATTGGCGAAATCATTCCATTGGACAGAGAGATTACATTGAACGAGGGCAAACCTACCGTCACAGTCAAAGTGGCAAACACCGGCGACCGTCCGATCCAGGTTGGCTCACATTTCCATTTTTTTGAGGTAAACCGTTACCTTAAATTCGACAGAGAAAAAGCATATGGTTTTCATCTGGACATCCCTTCCGGAACTTCTGTCCGCTTTGAACCAGGTGAAGAAAAAGAAGTCCAGCTTACCGCGATAGGCGGAACAAAGAGAGTCTTCGGTCTGAACGACCTGACCTGCGCGCAGATTTCAGAAGTCAACAAAGAAGCAGCTCTTAATAACGCCCGCACCAAAGGCTTCATGCCAAAAGAGTAAGTAGATTCTGACAGAAAAAAGGAGGAAACAGATTCATGAGTGTAAAAATTTCCGGTGAAAAATATGCAATGATGTACGGCCCGACAACTGGAGATAAAGTACGTCTGGCAGATACAGATCTGATCATTGAGGTAGAAAAAGACTACACTACTTATGGTGATGAAATTAAATTCGGCGGCGGCAAGACGATCCGTGATGGTATGGGACAGTCCGTTAAGACAACAAGCGCAGACGGTGATCTGGATCTTGTTATCACAAACGCCCTGATCGTAGACAGCACAGGAATCATCAAAGCCGATATCGGAATCAAGGATGGCAAGATCAAAGGAATCGGTAAAGCAGGAAACCCAAGCGTGATGGACGGTGTGACACCGGGCATGACCGTAGGTGCTTCCACCGAGGCTCTTGCAGGCGAAGGAATGATCGTGACAGCAGGCGGTATTGATACGCATATCCACTTCATCTGCCCGCAGCAGATCGACTGTGCGCTGTACTCCGGCGTGACAACCATGATCGGCGGCGGAACTGGCCCGGCAGACGGAACAAACGCAACGACCTGTACACCAGGACCATGGGACATGGAAATGATGCTCAAGGCAGCAGAGGAATATCCGATGAACTTAGGTTTCCTCGGAAAAGGAAACTGCTCCGATGAGAAACCTCTGATCGAGCAGGTCAAAGCAGGTGCGATGGGTCTCAAGATCCATGAGGACTGGGGGGCAACTCCGGCAGTCATCGACCATTGTCTGAATGTGGCAGATGAATATGATGTACAGGTTGCCATCCATACAGATACCCTGAACGAAGGCGGATGCGTAGAAGATACCATCAATGCCATCGGAGGAAGAACCATCCATACATACCATACAGAAGGTGCCGGCGGCGGACATGCACCGGACATCATCAAAGCAGCAGCAACCCCGAACATCCTTCCTTCTTCCACAAACCCGACCATGCCATTCACTGTAAATACTCTGGATGAGCATCTGGACATGCTGATGGTATGCCACCATCTGGACAAAAAGATCCCGGAAGATGTCGCTTTTGCAGATTCCCGTATCCGTCCGGAAACGATCGCAGCAGAGGATGTCCTTCACGATATGGGTGTGTTCAGCATGATGAGCTCCGATTCCCAGGCAATGGGACGTATCGGTGAGGTCATCACCCGTACCTGGCAGACAGCAAGTAAGATGAAAGGCGAGAGAGGACCGCTTCCAGAAGATGAAGGTCACGGAAACGACAACTTCCGTGTAAAACGATATGTTTCCAAATATACCATCAACCCGGCAATCACACACGGTATTTCCAAGTATGTAGGATCTGTGGAGCCAGGAAAATTTGCTGATCTCGTTCTCTGGAACCCGGCATTCTTCGGAGCAAAACCGGATATGGTTATCAAAGGCGGTATGATCATCGCATCCAAGATGGGTGATGCCAACGCCTCCATTCCGACCACACAGCCGGTATTCTACCAGCCGATGTTTGCAGCACATGGAAAAGCAAAATACGCATCCTGCCTGACCTTCGTATCCAAGGCAGCCATGGAAGAAAATATCAAAGAGAAATACGGTCTGGAAAAAACTGTCGTGCCTGTAGAAAACTGCCGAAACATCGGAAAGAAAGACATGGTATTTAACGACAAAACACCGGAGATCACGGTAGATCCGGAAACATACGAAGTAAAAGCCGACGGAGTCAGCATCACATCCAAACCGGCGAAAAAACTTCCGCTGACACAGTTATACAATCTGTTCTGATGACTTTCTGAGGAGGGCATAAATGTTAGGTGTTTGTTTATTATTTGTAGGAATTGTCCTGATCAACAACGGTATCTGCAACTTTTATAAAGTAGATGGAAAATCCCTCGCAGTGATGAATATTTTTACCGGAGGACTTTCTCTGTTCATCAACTTTGTAAATCTTGTGCAGGGAAATTATTACGCAGCAGGAACAGGACTTCTGTTCTGCTTCACTTATTTATTTGTGGCAGTCAACAATATTTTTAAACTGAGCGGCATTCCGTTCGCATGGTTTTCCACATTTGTAGCGATCAACGCAGTGGTATTTGGAACACTGGAAGGTTTTACCGGAAGTACAGCTCTTGGTATCCAGCCGGACATCCGCTGGGCTGCGATCTGGTATCTCTGGGCGATCCTCTGGGGAACATCCTTCGTTGAGGACATCATGGGCAAAAAACTCGGCAAGTTTGTGCCGGCCCTGCAGGTATTTGAGGGCATCGTGACCGCCTGGATCCCTGGCGTGCTGATGCTGATCGGAAAGTGGTAAAAAGGTAATTCCGCGAGGAGGAACATACAATGATTTGTGAAAAAATTCTGGGAAAACTGACAGACGGAGTGTTCTCCGGAAAAAAGGTGGATTACGTGGACATCCACTGGGATGAAGCATTCAAAAAACTTCACAGAAAAACAAGTCAGGGAGGCACAGAACTCGGCATCCGCCTGGATGACTCTGTGCTGACCAGAGGGCTGAATCAGGATGATGTTCTCGCAGTGGAGGGTGATACCGTGTATGCGGTAAACATCCCTCCCTGCGAGGTGATCGTAGTCACTGTCGACGAACATCATCCACATATGGTGGCAAAGGTGTGCTACGAAATCGGAAACCGTCATGCACCACTGTTCTGGGGTGCGAAAGAGGGAACTTTCATCACACCATATAACGAACCGATGCGGGTAATGCTGGACAAACTCCACGGTGTTTCCACAGAGGTAAAAGAATCCAAACTGGATTTTGACAGAAGGATTTCTGCTTCCGTACATTCCCATACCCACTAGGAGGTACGTCTATGACAGAAGGAACAGCGAAATTTTTTCTGCTACAGGTAAATGATGCACTGTTTCCGATTGGTGGATATTCCCACTCCTACGGGCTGGAAACTTATATCCAGAAGGGAATTGTTCATGATGAGGACAGTGCAGAAGAATTTATCCACAAGCGGCTCGAATATAATTTTTTGTATAATGAATTTCTGGCAGTGAGACTTGGCTGGGAGTACGCGGTCAGTGGAGATCTGACGGCAATCTCCCGTCTGGAAGAGATCATGGAAGCCGGAAAAATCCCGCGCGAAACAAGAGAAGCAAGCCGGAAACTGGGTTCACGTTTTATCAAAACTCTGTCGGCGCTTGAGATTCCACGCGAGAACCGTGTTTTTGAGGAATACAGAGAGGCACGGAAAGGAAAAAGCGTGCATCATGCAGTGGCATACGGTGTTTTCTGCGGGGCGGCAGGGATCACCAGAGAAGAGGCACTGGAACATTTTCTGTATGCGCAGACCTCTGCAATGGTCACAAACTGTGTAAAAACGATTCCGTTAAGCCAGTCTTCCGGGCAGAAACTTTTGAGTGGGTGCTACCCGCTTCTCCAGAAACTGACCAGGGAAGTGAAAGAGCTCGGGGAAGAATGGCTCGGACTTTCCGGCCCGGGATTTGACCTTCGGTGTATGCAGCATGAAGGACTGTATTCGAGGATTTACATGTCCTGATACCAGGGAGAAAAGTTCAAAAAGCCGTTCGTGCTTGCACGATAAGGATTTTGAATGATTATGAGAAAATAATGAGAGGATGAGGAACAATGTCATACGTAAAAATTGGCGTGGCAGGACCGGTTGGTTCCGGCAAGACTGCCCTGATCGAATGTCTTACAAGACAGATGGCTTCTGAATACAGCATTGGTGTTATCACCAATGATATCTATACAAAGGAAGATGCAGAATTCCTGAGCAAAAACTCTGTTCTTCCACGCGAGCGGATCACAGGCGTAGAGACCGGCGGCTGCCCGCACACCGCAATCCGTGAAGACGCTTCCATGAACCTGGAAGCAGTAGAAGAGATGATGGAAAAATTCCCTGATATTCAGCTTCTGTTCATCGAGAGCGGCGGTGACAACCTTTCCGCAACTTTCAGCCCGGAACTCGTAGATGCGACGATCTTCGTCATTGATGTGGCAGAGGGCGACAAGATCCCGCGAAAAGGCGGACCTGGAATCACCAAGTCAGATCTTCTCGTCATCAACAAGATCGACCTGGCTCCGTATGTCGGTGCGGACCTTTCTGTTATGGAAAGAGACTCAAAGAAAATGCGCGGCGAGAGACCGTTCCTTTTTACAAATATCCGCGGACTGGACGGCACAGATGCCGTGATCGACTGGATCAAGAAAAATGTACTTCTGGAAGGATGTTAAAGCGTGACGACAGAAAATAAATTTGGAAAGACATCGGAGGTAAGACTGGAAACAGAACTGAGAGATGGAAAAGCCGTGCTGAGTGATGTGTTTTTTACAGCGCCTTTCAAGGTGATGCTTCCATTTTATCTTCGGGAAGATTTTATGCAGGTGATGGTGCTTTCTGCATCGGCTGGCATCATGGAAGGGGATGTGCAGAAATTTGACATCCATGTAAATCCGGGAACCAGCCTGGAATATTTGTCACAGGCATATGAGAAGATCCACAAAATGAAAGAGGGCATGGCGCGGCGGGAGACCAGGATCGTCGTGGAGCCGGATGCGTACCTCAAATATGCACCGCTTCCAACCATCCCGTTCAAAGATTCTGCCTTTGAGAATCATCTGGAGATCGAGCTGAAAGAAAAAACTTCCCGGCTTCTGTTCCAGGAGATCCTTTCCTGTGGAAGAGCTGCCTGCGGTGAGGCGTTTGCCTATCGTTTTTACCATAACCATGTGGCAGTCAGAGAAGAGGGGAATCTCATTTATCTTGACAATACCCGGTATGACCCGAAGCTCTTTGAAATGAGCGGAACCGGGATGTACGAAGGATTTACACATCTTCTGAATCTGGTGTTTTTTAACATTGAGAAATCAGAATCCTGGATGAGTGAAGTGAGAGAACTCCTCGATGAAACACCGGAGATTGAAGGCGGTGTGACAAGGATCGCAAGCGGCGATGCGGCTGTGCGTATCCTTGGAAGAGGCTCAGAGCCCCTTCTTAAGATATCAGAAAAGATCCAGAGCATGGATTGAAAACTATATTTATATTCAAAAAAGCAACTGTTTTGGAGCAGATCCGGAGCAGTTGTTTTTTTGTGCATTTTAAATCCGATAGAAAAAACAAAATGTTGTTTTGTGTGGATTCCTTTTTGCAAAATAGTTGTTTTTTGCTGACTTGAAGGAAAATCGCCTTGACATTATGTATACAAAATAGTACAATTAGTAATATTAGATAGAGAGTATTTGGCACTAATATACATAGTGAAAGTGAGGAGCTATTAATGGCAGATGAACATAGAGATCAGATCAGAATCGTGCAGGAGACTGTAGCAGGTAAGGAGATTACCTTTGCACATGTAATGGGCGGCCCGGCTCCGATCATATATCAGAAACTCGGACTGAACCCGCAGGTGGACTACCGTTCATCCGCGATCGGGATCATGAACATGACTCCGTCAGAATCTGCAGTCATCGCATCCGATATCGCAGTCAAGAGCGGCAATGTCTATCTTGGATTTGCAGACCGTTTTACAGGAACCATGATCATTACAGGAGAGATTTCAGACGTTATGTCCGCGATGACAGAGGTTGTCGATTATTTCCGTGACACTCTGGGATACGTAGTCTGCAAGATCACCAAGAGATAGGACGTAGGACATGGAAGAACGAATAACGAGAGAAGAACTTCTCGAGAAGCTGTTTAATGATGATTATGAGCATCTGAAGGGAAAGAAACTCCGTATGACACGTGTACGGGTTCCTGGTAAATCCATCGATTTTGCCCATGTTTTTACACCTTCAGATCCATCGGTGTATCAGAATCTGGCACTTCATATTGGCGTACATGAGGGCGAGGATCATACAGGAGAGTCCATCGGCATCATCCGTATCACACCATGGGAAGCGATCGTAGTTGCGACAGATGTTGCAGTCAAGGCAGCCGATGTTGAGGTTGGTTTTATGGACAGGTTCAGCGGTGCGCTGATCATACTCGGCGGTTTATCACAGGTGCTGACTGCGATCGAGGAAGTCGTCAGATTTTTCCGCGATGAGCTGAACTTTAACGTATGTGAGATTCACAAAAGCTGAAACAGGACAGGATAAATAATGAAGAAAGTTTTTTTGATGGGGCGAAGTGAAGCAGGCAAGACCTCTCTGACCCAGGCACTGAAGGGTGAGGAACTCCATTATCACAAAACCCAGTATACAAATTCAAATGATGATACGATCGATTCCCCGGGAGAATATGCAGAATCCAAGCATTTCAGTGTCGGTCTGGCATGTTTTTCCTTCGAGGCAGACGTGATCGCGATTGTGCAGGCAGCAAACGAGCCGTTTAACCTGTTCAGCGACGGAAGCAGGAACTTTCTCCTTCGTCCGCTAATCGGCATTATCACGAAAGTAGACTCCCCCTATGCGAACCTTCCAATGGTCCGCCAGTGGATGGAGAATATGGGCTGCGAGCGGATCTTCGAGGTCAACAACGTAACGAGAGAAGGAATCTCAGAACTGATGGATTACCTCAAGGACGACCTTCCGAAACTCACCTTGGAGCAGGCGAAGTTCAAGCAGAGCCTTGGCCTGAACGAATGGCAGCCACTTCCGGAGGGCGTGGAGTATCCGGAGAGCATTCGGTGATAAATGCGAGAGTCGTATATATAATTAAAAAGATAAATTACTTATGAAGAAACTGATCGACGCAATGGAACATCCGGAAAAAGAAGAATATCAGAACTTTACCATCCGTGTTTCCGGATACGCTGTTAAGTTCATTTCCCTGACAAAGAAACAGCAGCTTGACGTTATCGCACGTACCTGCCATAAGAGACTGTAATAAGGGACTGATATTGTTATGGCATTTGGATTTGGATCGCAGGAAATGCTGGACAGAGCACAGGTGCCTGACAAATGGCAGCTTACGCCACTCAGGAATTTCAAATCTCCCCGGATCCGGGCGAGGATGTGGCGTACTGCTCTGGCAGTATTGATCACCGCCGTAGTTTATGAATACCTCCTAAGCAAAAGAAATCCGTGTTTTGCACTGATCGGTGCAGTTTACGCGGTTGGAAGCCAGTTTGAAGAAGGCTTCCACAACGGAATCAACCGGGTGATTGGCACTCTGGTTGGCGGTCTTCTGGTGATTCCTTTTTATGAATTGTATACCAGTCAGCCCTTTGGGATCCCTGATTGGATATGGCTTGTTTCCGGTCTGTGTCTTGTGATCTGGTGTAATTTTGCACTGGGTGCAGACTCAGCGATTCAGCCTGGAAGTGTTATTTACTTTGTCGTGATCTACACAGTTGGTACGGAGCGGGTACTCCCATACACAATCGCCCGCATCCTTGATACAGGAGGAGGTGTGCTGATCGCACTTCTTTTGTATGTGCTGTTTCCCTCAAAGCACGACAGAGAAAAAGGTGTTTCTTTACTGACCTTCTGGGCTGAAACAAAAGATGCCTTTAAATCTTACATAAACAAAAACCGCACATCCCGAAAAAAAGAGCGTGAAAATTTCGGAGCGGAAGATGAAAATTTCTCCACTATAATCTCTAAAATAAAAGATAGACGAAAGTAACACCAAAAAGAGCATTTGACTGTCCCGGACAGCAGGTGCTCTTTTGGCGTAGAAAAGCCTGGAACGGGTCGGTATGACCCATTCCAGGCTTTCACTGAATATGTGTGCAACATTAAGATATCACAGTTGATTCTTGCATGCAGTAGCACATATTATAGAAACATTGCACATTTTTTATTTCATTATAAAAATCACATACCATCTTTCAGCACATCATAATCTCTCAATACTTTCTCGATCACGGTTCCCTTGATGAAATGAAGTACTGGTTTCAGGATAAGGTTTGCACCCGGGATGTCAATCTCCAGCGGGGATTTGCCGTCCATCAGCTTCACGCTGCTGCTTAAGAGTTCACGGATATCGTAAACGCTTCCCCATACTTCCGGTACGCCACGGTCAACGCCGAGGAGTCCGTAAACAGCTTCCATAGCGGTTCTGACAGAGTATTCTGTGGTGAATACGGTATCACGCGGAGTATCTGCGAACTGGCCGAGGAATGCGAAGTTTACACAGCCATCCGGGATAACGTCCGGGCGGTCGCCTTTGGTTCTCGGCATGAAGAATGCGGTGATATATGGCATCATGGTCGGTACACATACCGCACTGTTTTCTGCGAGGTCTTCGATCTGGTCTTCCGGAACACCAAGATGGTACAGCCATTCTTCGGTGATCTCTTTACCGGTACAGTCTTTCATCGGTTTCTTGACATAGTCGCCAGGTACGTCTGTAAACAGACCGTAAACCCATACGCAGACCTTATCTTTGTCCTGATCCTTGAACTGTCCCTGACGGTTGATAGTCCAGCTTAAAAGCCACTTGGAATCCTGGCAGCTTACGATACCGCCTGTAACAACCTTGCCGGTACGTGGATCACGTTTGCAGATGTCCGTGATATAAGGAATGATCTTGTCATCCAGAGTTGTGACAGTTGCAGATTCCCAGTTGGTCTTGCTGATATCGGAGCAGAATTTTTCTGGATGTCCGAAAGATGGATCCTGCGCTGCGATATTTTTCCAGAGGGACCAGCAGCCGCTTGTACGAACTTCCGCGTCGCCGTTCGGTGCATGGTTCTGATCACCATAGATCGTACCTTCTGTACAGCTTCCGTTTGTGACGAATACGAGGTCGTTTTCAGTAAGGACGATGCCTTTTTCTACGCCATTTACCTTGCATTCGATCGCAGATGCGATCTTCTTGTCATCCTTGAATTCAAAGATCACGTTGGTAACTTCTGTGTTGAACTGGAAGTCAACACCTGCTTCCTCCAGATATTTCTGCATTGGAAGGATCAGGGATTCGTACTGGTTGTATTTGGTGAATTTCAGGGCACTGAAATCCGGAAGTCCTGCAATGTGGTGGATGAAACGCTGGAAGTAAAGCTTCATCTCCAGGGCACTGTGCCAGTTTTCGAATGCGAACATGGTTCTCCAGTACAGCCAGAAGGTGGAATTAAATACTTCATCGTCGAAAACATCCTCGATGGTCTTATCGTAGAGGTCTTCGTCCTTTGTCATGAAGAGTTTCATGATCTCCATGCAGCCCTTCTGGCTGAGGTTGAATTTGCCGTCTGTATGAGCATCTTCGCCACGGTTTACAGTTGCACGGCAGAGAGAGTAGTTCGGATCATGTTTGTTCAGCCAGTAATATTCGTCCAGAACAGAAACACCAGGTGTTTCAATGGAAGGAATGCTGCGGAACAGATCCCACAGGCACTCGAAGTGGTTTTCCATCTCACGGCCGCCTCTCATGATGTAGCCGCGTGTCGGATCAAAGATACCATCGCAGGCACCACCGGCAATGTCCATGGCTTCGAGGATATGGATGTGGGAACCAGGCATCTGTGCGTCACGAACAAGGAAGCAGGCAGCAGCGAGAGATGCCAGACCACTTCCAACGATGTAAGCGTGTTTGTCATCTACGCCTTCCGGTTTCTCCGGGCGGGCGAATGCTTCGTAGTTACCATTTGTATAGTAGATGCCTTTGCTGTTCTTTTCGTATTTGCCGCGTTCTGTATTGCGGTAGTCAGATCTGGCAGCTTCGGCTTTCTTTGCTTTTGTAGCTTTGATCTCTTTATTTTCCTGAGAGTTTTTTGCGAGCATTGCGGCTGCTCCGGCTCCTGCTGCAAGTGCGATACCAAGTTTTAATCCTTTTTTAGACATATAAAAAACCACCTTTCATTTGTTTATGATGATGTGTATTTCTCTGCTTCTGTCTCCTATAGTATTGCCATTTTGCAGGTTTTTCAATTTACAAAAGAGGCGAAATGAGTAAAATCTTATCACTTTGTCGATTTTGTAAAGTTTTTGATGGAATTTGAGATATTTCCATGAAGGGTGGTGCACATATTCTGGCAGATAGAAGCGTAGTCGGATTTCATTCCCTGGCAGATCCAGTCGAGCATGATGCCGACAAAACTGTACTTATAGAAATCAGCGATAAAATTTTTCTGCGCCTGAGTGATGGATGTCCCGATGGACTGTTCCTCGACAACACCCATGATCAGATCGTGGGTCAGGCGGAAGAGGAAGTTTTCAATCTGTTCACGGTGCAGGGAACTGTAGGCATTCATAATGAAAGCTTTGTTTTCGTAGACTGCCTCAAAAATCTGCAGAAGTCCTTCCTGCCAGTCGCCCGATGTCTTTTTACCCTGGAGTGCACGTGTGGATTCTTCGAGGCAGACCCATTCCACCAGGTCATAGATATCCTTGAAATGATAATAAAAAGTCATTCTGCTGATCCCGCAGTCAGTGGTGAGGTCGTTGATCGTGATCTTTGTCAGAGGCTTTTTGAGAAGAAGACGCTTGAGCGATTCTTCCAGAGCCCGTTTGGTCATGTTGGACAAAAGCTGTTCCTCCGTTTTCCTTTTCTTCTTATTATATCCGTAAATCAGGGGCACTACAAGCACGATGCGAGGAAACATTTTTTTATTGGAAAAAAATATCGAAAAACTGGGAAAAAACTGTTGACATATGGAAGGGGTTATAGTAGAATTACCCAATGTGACGTAGTGCGATGACTCCTGAGCCAAAGCCCCGGCGAAGGTGTTTTTATCAGCGGTTTCGGACATTTCCGCAGTATATGTTATTTGCACTGATCACCAGGAATTATATATGATATCACGACAATTCGTGATTAAACAAACTATCGTTGATAAATAACAGGAGGTAAAACCATGCAGACTTATATGGCTAATCCAGATAAAATCGAAAGAAAATGGTATGTAGTTGACGCTGAAGGCTGTACACTGGGCCGTCTGGCATCTGGTGTTGCTAGCGTATTAAGAGGAAAGAACAAACCACAGTTCACACCACACGTTGATACAGGTGATTACGTTATCATCGTTAACGCTGACAAAGTTAAAGTAACTGGTAAGAAAATGGACCAGAAGATCTACTATCATCACTCCGACTATGTTGGTGGAATGAAAGAAACCACATTAAAAGAAATGATGGCTAAGAAACCGGAGAAGGTTATCGAGCTGGCAGTTAAAGGTATGCTTCCAAAAGGACCTCTGGGAAGAACCATGTACAAGAAACTTTTCGTTTATGCCGGACCAGAGCACAAACATGAAGCTCAGAAACCGGAAACCTTAACATTTTAATAGGAGGTAGGAGACATTGGCTAGCGCAAAATTCTACGGAACAGGAAGAAGAAAGAAATCAATCGCAAGAGTTTACCTTACACCTGGTACAGGCAAAATCACAATCAATAAAAGAGACATCGACGAATACTTCGGATTAGAGACTCTGAAAGTTATCGTTCGTCAGCCACTGGCTGCAACAGAAACAGAAGGCAAATTTGACGTTCTCGTTAACGTTAAAGGTGGCGGATACACAGGACAGGCTGGTGCCATCAGACATGGTGTTGCAAGAGCCCTTCTTGAGGCAGACGCAGAATACAGACCAGTTCTCAAAGCTGCTGGATTCCTTACACGTGACCCACGTATGAAAGAACGTAAGAAATACGGTCTCAAAGCAGCTCGTAGAGCACCGCAGTTCTCTAAACGATAATCTGGAGCGAAACTTTTTCGAATACAGATGCATATCCAACCCCGGAATCTTTGGTTCCGGGGTTTTTCTAAAAGACATATCTATTATTTCTAATTTCAGAAGAATCTAACAGTTGATCATCAGAGAAATATTACCGCTGATGATTGAAAGAATCCTATTATTAACCAGTGAATTTAAGACAACCGAGACCTGATTTATAAGCCTATGGAATTTGAATGACCCAGACAGGGAAAAGGGAAGAGCAGGTCTACGAATCAACATATGTGCAATGACCTGAACCGGGTAGAATATAGGGCGGGTCTACGAATCAAAGGAGATACAATGGCTCGGATAAGAGTAAATACAGAACAGACCAACGGAAATTGAGTCGAGAAATGACTAACAGGTAAGAAAGTACAGTGAAAGTCCACAAAAATTGTGATTGAGAATGACTATAGCAATAGCAAGTCCATACAAAGTCAACAAAATTCTGGCAAGTTGTATGGTCCGAGGGAGGGCAAGTACTAGACAAGTCAAAGCCTGCTCTGAAATCAGATGATCTGAGGGAGAGCAAGTATCAGACAGGTCAAAGCCGGCGCTGAAATTAGGTGGCCTGAGGGAGAGCAAGTATCAGACAGGTCAAAGCCGGCGCTGAAATTAGGTGACCCGAGGGAGAGCAAGTATCAGACAAGTCAAAGCCGGCGCTGAAATTAGGTGGCCTGAGGGAGAGCAAGTATCAGACAAGTCAAAGCCGGCTCTGAAATTGAATGACCTAAGGGGAGCAAGTTAACACATACACACAAATTAGATGGTATAAAGATTTACAAGTGTTGAGCCAGTTAAGGTATTTCCTGAAAACATGTGGTTGGAATATCAGCAAGTATTTAGCAAACGGAACAGATGTCAACAAAGAATTTTGATTATAGCACTCCAAAAAAATACTGCACACTCTTGACAACAGGTCTGTGATAGAGTCAAGAGGTGATTATTATGTTACATGATGAAACACGCAAACTACTTATTGAAGCTTGGAATAAAACGCACAATGCAAAAGAAATCGCAGAGTGTTTTTCTGTGAATACCAGTACTGTTTACCGCCTGGAAAAACAAATGCGTGAAACAGGTTCTGTAAAAACAATGACATCACAGAGAGGTCGTAAACATGCCCTGACACCGGAAGATATTCAAAACATTGACCGGGTGGTTCAGCAGGAACCAGATATCACAATTGATGAAATCATTGATAAACTTGGTTTGCATGTTTGTAATGAAACAGTCCGCAAGGCAGTTATTAAACTCGGGTATTCTTACAAGAAAAAATCTCTTCATGCCTCAGAGCAGGA
>ENA-OQIK01000110-OQIK01000110.1-human-gut-metagenome-genome-assembly--contig:-NODE-110-length-71153-cov-8.560625_pt1 | contig 71153 bp, 76 predicted proteins | sample MGYA00242578_ERZ504743 | MGnify/ENA primary metagenome ERZ504743 (study PRJEB26092, sample SAMD00036441) | human gut metagenome | host: Homo sapiens | study: EMG produced TPA metagenomics assembly of...
TGTTGCAAGTGATGTTGAATTTACAATCTCTGATACAGGAGAAGTTCAAAAAGTAGTTATGAAAGATGAAGCAAAACTTGTTGTAAAAACAGGTGATGATACAGACTATAAATCATTGAGTGCGTTACTAATTGCCAGTGGATTATTAATTGCAGCAGTAATCTGTAAAATCAAAAGAGGTAAAGATGAATAGGAATCAGAAGGTAATGTTTATGCTGTTAGTCATTTTCATTACCTATTTTCTTTACATTGTCTATAAATACTGGATGGCAGATATTGAATGGTTTTCATTTAAGAATATCTGTCTGTAACAAAGAAAAATAATTTTGAAGGAGGTGATGACTATAAGATGAAAATGAACAGTTTGATTTCATGGGTAGGTGGAAAGAAGTCTATTAGAGATCTGATCTATGCAAGATTTCCACAAAACTATGGAAGATATATTGAAGTGTTTGGTGGAGGAGGGTGGGTACTGTTTGGAAAAAAGCCAGATAAGTTTGAAGTCTATAATGACTTCAACAACAACCTTTCAAATATGTTTGCGGTTGTAAGAGATCAGCCATTGGCTTTTATTCAGGAACTTGGTTATCTTCCTGAAAACGGAAGAAATATCTTTAATCTTTATAAAGAAATTATAACCAAGCAAAGAGTGGAAGATAAATTTTTACAGGAAGAAATGGAAAAGGTAAAGGTTTATTTTACCGAACTTCAGCAAGAAGAAATCATGGAAATCATGAAGCAAGAACGAATTGAAAAACAGGATGTAAAACTTGCTGTTGCATTTTTTAAGCTTGTCAGATATTCCTATGGTTCAGGGTGTAAAACTTTTGGATGTCGACCTTACGATGTACGTAAAGCATTTAATACGGTCTGGCAAATCAGCGACAGATTGGCAAATACAGTTATAGAAAACAAGGATTTTGAGGCACTGATTATTCAATATGATCGATCAGATGCCTTTTTTTATTTGGATCCTCCCTACTATGAAACGGAAGGACATTATTCTGTCGTATTCACAAAGGAAGATCACATTCGCTTAAGGGATACCTTAAAGAAATTACAGGGAAAGTTCCTGCTTTCCTACAATGACTGTGAATTTGTACGAAATCTGTACAAGGATTTTTATATTGAAGGATTTTCAAGAATCAACAATATGGCTCTTCGTTATGATAAGGATTCACAGTTTCCAGAAGTGTTGATTTCCAACTATAATCCCATGAAGAATTCAGGAATACAGAAACAGCTTGATTTATTTGAGCAGGATGGAGGTGATGAAAATGATGAATGAGTATCAGATGAAACTTGAGGAAGGGAATAAAGTGACCCTTCCTGAAAGTTTGGTTAACAAGTTGCTGTTAAGAAAAGGTGAAACAGTCTGTTTGATTCAGGAAGATGGTATCAAGGACAAGTGCTTTAAAGTAACTGCAGAAAATGAAAAAGAACTGTTCGATGAAGATTTTTACTGCATTCCCAAAAGGGTATTTGATATGTGTCATTTGGATTATGAAAGTATTCAGATCATCGTTGAACAGGGACAAATGGTCATTACCAATCCACAGTATGTGTTGAGCTATTTAGGAAAAGATATGATTACCTGTCTTTTAAAGCAAAATGTGGATTTAGGATTATTTGCAAATGATCTTGTAGATTTATTAAATGAACAGACAATCGAAGAAGCTGTTTAGAAAAGGAGGAAACAATGGTACAAATTTTAAAGAATAAAAAAGTAAAGGTCATTATCTGTTTGATGATCATCTTAATAATGCTTGTATTAACAATGAAACAGTCTTATGCGGCAGGAGATGTTTCAAGTGTTATCCAGCAGGCTTGGAAACAAATGGAGTCGCAGATTAAAAACATTGTCAACAATGTTGTGTTTCCTGTTATTGATATCATACTTGCTGTCTTTTTCTTTGCTAAACTTGCAATGGCATATTTTGATTACAGAAAACAAGGACAGTTTGATTGGACAACACCAGCAATACTGTTTGCGTGTTTAACATTTTCCTTGATTGCACCAAACTATATCTGGAAAGTCCTATAGAGGAATAGATTATGTTTTTATGGGATTTTGTCGCAGATAAGGTCATGGGTCAGATCGTTGACTGGATCTACAGTAAGCTACTTGAATTTTTAGGTGAATTCTTTGGCATGATGGGATCAATGGGAGCCGATCTGTTTGACTATGACTTTGTAAGAGCCATTATAGAACTGTTTAGACTTTTTGGATGGGCGCTGTTTGTTTCAGGAATGGTCGTTGCAGTATTTGAAATAGCTGTTGAATATCAAAGTGGTCGTGGCAGTATCAAAGATGCCTGTCTTAATGCTATGAAAGGGTTTATGGCTGTGTCTTTGTTTACTGTATTGCCAGTAGAATTGTATAAATTCTGTATTTCTTTACAGGTAACCATGTCCAATGGACTTGCTAAACTTGTAGGAAGTCAGTCCGTAGGTGATTCAGCAATTAAGTCACTGTCATATATGCAAAAGCTGTCGCTTGGAACGGTACTGCTTATCTTTTTGCTGATTATGATGGGCTATTCCATTATCAAAGTGTTCTTCGCAAATCTAAAAAGAGGAGGTATCCTTTTAGTAATGATTGCAGTAGGATCGCTTTATATGTTTTCAATTGTGCGTGGCTATACAGATGGTTTTATTCAATGGTGCAAGCAGATCATTGGTATATGTCTTACTGCATTTTTACAGGCAGTCATTTTAATTGCAGGTCTGGGTGTTATGAAAGAAAACTGTCTTTTAGGAATCGGCTTGATACTGGCAGCTAGTGAAATTCCACGAATTGCAGGACAGTTTGGACTTGATACAAGCATGAAAGCAAATATCATGTCTACTGTTTATGCGGCTCAGTCAGCTATGAATATTACAAAAACAATTATGAACAGAAGCTAATAATCATCTTGCATTTTTCCTGCTTATTTGGTATTTCTGTTGTAGGAGGTACAGCATGACTATCGAAGAACTGAAAAAATATAAATGGTTTGTTGCAACATGCAAGTATGAAGGTATCGTTGGGAAAAAGCATTGTTTTACATATGATGTTGATAATTTAAATACAAATTTGTTAAGTGGAATGATTTTAGTTGATGATGAACTTGTAAAAGAAACAGAAGAAAAGGGTGTCTGGCAGGACTGTGTTTTTGATGCGATTTGTGATGAAAAAGTTCAAATCGTACAGCAATGTTCAAAGCCAATCATTCTTTATGAAGAAGTTCCAGAATATGATGAGTGGGTGAATCTGTTATTGTATCGCTATCTTGAACAGCATTATTATGAAAAGAAATGGATGACCTATATACAGGTCGATAGAAAAATGAATGATGAAATGAGGTTGAGCTAAAATGTATATGTATCCCGATAATTTAAAAGGGAAGGCAACATTATGGCTATGGTATTTAAGAGATATTGGAATCGTAGGTGTGGGGGCAATCATTGGAGTGATTGCCATTTCTCATGCCAATTTTTATATGCCAATGGCATTAGTAGGGTGCTATGCTTTTTTAACTATCCGTATGGCTGATACCAGTATCTTTGATTTTTTATCATATGCCTTTGCCTTCTTTATATTTTCACAACAGCTATATAAATGGCATTTTACAGGTGAAATAAAAACACCCTTGAATACAGAAAACAGGAAAAAGAAATGGAGGCTATGATGAAAAGAAAGAAGAAAACAGAGAAGAAAGATACCGTGAAAAAGAAAACAAAGAAAAATAAAAAAGTATCCAGTACAAGGATGCTAATCAATACTAAGACGATTACCGATTACAGTTTAAAACTGTTTAATGGAGAGGAAGTCGTCTTTTTTGTTGTTCAGCCACAAAATCTTTCTGTTATGTCAAAAGAAAACATAGGTGCAAAAATATTTGCACTTACAAATGTTGTAAAAGGACTAAATGATATTGAAATTATCTGTCTGAACAGTCGAGATAATTTTGAAGAAAACAAATATTTTCTGAAAAAAAGAATTCAGGAAGAAACAGAAGAAGTTGTTATCAAGCTTCTTAAAGAAGATCTGTATCATTTGGATAAGATTCAAACACAGACAGCAACAGCACGACTTTTCCTGATCGCTGTTCGTATAAAACCTGATGATCAGTTAGAAGTACATTCTTTGATCCATCGTATTGAAAAACTCATTCGTATGCAAAATATCTCTGTAACACGAGCAGATAAGGAAATGATTAAAAGAATGTTGGCTGTCTATTTTGAACAAAATGTTACGACAAGTCAGTTTGAAGATTATGACGGAAAGAGGTGGTATGATGGCATTCAATAAATTATTTGGTAAATTCAAAAAGGCTGAAGTTGAAGATGAAGAAGAAATCAAGGTGCAGGATTATCTTGATATGATTGCACCTTCAACAATACGTTTCTATACAGAATATTTTATTTGTGGAAACAGCTACAGAAGTGTCTGGGCATTACGAGAGTATCCAACCTCTACAGATGAACAGGCACTTTTACGTTATATGGGTGAAAAAGACGGAGTCACCTTGCATATTTATGCCAGACAGGTCACTTCTGCAGAAGAAAAGAAGATTATTGGAAATGCAGCTAATAAAAACAGGCTCAGACAAAGCAATACGCAAGATCTAAAAGAAACAGTAACTGCTCAAAGCAATCTTAATGATGTTATTGAGCTGATTGCCAATATGCATCGAAACAGAGAACCACTTGTTCACTGTGCTGTTTATTTTGAGTTGATTGCTGACAGCTATGATGAACTTAAACTTATTCAGACTGAAATGATGACAGAACTTGTGCGAAGCAAGTTGAATGTTGATCGTCTTCTTTTAAGACAAAAAGAAGGATTTCTAGCGGTTACTCCATCGGGATATGATGGATTCAAGGAGCAGTTTGAACGTGTTCTTCCAGCATCAAGTGTTGCAAATCTTTTTCCATTTAACTATTCAGGTAAGACAGATCCGCATGGAATCTATATAGGTCACGATAAATTTGGAAGCAATATTATTGTTGATTTCAATGAAAGAAGTGACGACAGAACAAATGCAAATGCTCTTATTCTTGGAAATTCAGGACAGGGAAAATCATATCTTTTAAAACTTTTACTGTTGAATTTAAGAGAACAGGGAATGTCTTTAATAACGCTAGATCCTGAACATGAATATGAAGAAGTAACCTATAATCTTGGCGGTATTTTTATTGATATGATGGCAGGACGATATATCATTAATGTTCTTGAACCAAAACAATGGTCAGAAGATATAGAAGATTCAGGCGAAGATGATGTTCCTGTTGCATTTAAACAATCAACGGTTCTTGCACAGCATATTTCCTTTTTAAAGGATTTTTTCAAGACATATAAGGCGTTTACAGAAGAGCAAATCGATACGTTAGAAATTATGTTGGTAAAGGTCTATCAAAGATTCAACATTAATGAAAAGACGGATCTTAGTGTTCTAGAACATGACGACTACCCTATATTGAGTGATCTCTATGATTACATTGATGAAGAATACAAACATTACAACACAAACAGAAATAACATTTATACAAGAGAATCACTGCGTGAAATATTGCTTTTATTAAATTCAATATGTGTGGGAAGTGACAGTCGTTTCTTTAATGGGCATACCAATATTCATTCACAAAAGGTTGTGACTTTTGGTGTTAAGGATCTTTTACAGGCAAATAAGTCTTTAAAAGATGCGATGCTTTTTAATATCCTTTCCTATATGTCCAATGAGCTGTTGAAAAGAGGGTATACAGTAGCTTCAATCGATGAACTTTATCTTTTTTTAACAAATACAACAGCAGTAGAATACATTAGAAATTTTATGAAGCGTGTTCGAAAAAAGGAAAGTTCTGTTATTTTAGCTTCTCAAAATCTGGAAGATTTCAATATTGAAGGAATCAGAGAACTAACAAAACCATTGTTTTCAATACCAACACATACGTTCCTGTTCAATGCAGGAAATACGGATGCAAGATTTTATATTGATACGTTACAGCTTGAAGAAAGTGAATATGAACTTATTAAATATCCGCAAAGAGGTGCCTGTCTTTATAAATGTGGAAGTGAAAGATACAACCTTATTGTTCATGCACCAGATTATAAATCAAAACTGTTTGGTGATAAAGGCGGAAGATAGGATGATGAATATCCATGAAAAGTCAGCGTTTTGGAATAGAAATAGAAATGACAGGTTTAACAAGAAGAAGCGCTGCTTTGATTATTGCTAAACATTTTGCTACAGGTTTTAGGCATGAACGTGGTGTATATGATACCTATTCTGTCTGTGATCAAGACGGAAGAAAATGGAAAATTGTACGAGATGCAAGTATTACACCGCAATGTGGAAATCGATTTGATTATGATCCTGATTATAAAGTCGAGGTTGTTTCGCCTATCTGTCATTATGAAGATATTGAAACGATACAGAGCATTGTTCGTGAATTAAGAAGGAATGGTCATGCTAAAGTCAATGAAAGCTGTGGAATTCACATTCATGTGGATGCTTCAAAACACACTGCCAGATCATTAAGAAATATTGCAAATATTATGTATTCAAAAGAGGATCTTATCTTTAAAGCTTTAAAGGTAAGACCGCAAAGAGAAGTACGATTCTGTAAGAAAATAGATGATGATTTTTTAGAAATGCTCAATCGAAAAAAGCCAAAGGATATTGAGGAAGTTGAAAATCTCTGGTATGACGGAAATACCAGCAGAAAATACGAACACTATGATGATTCGAGGTATCATGCCTTAAATTTTCATAGTGTTTTTTCAAAGGGAACAATAGAATTTCGGATGTTTAATGGAACACTTCATGCAGGTGAAATCAAGACCTATATCCAGTTTTGTTTGGCAATATCTCATCAGGCATTGGTTCAAAATAAGGCAAGCAGAGTTAAGACACATTCGTCTAATGAGAAATATACGTTCAGGACTTGGCTTTTACGACTTGGACTTATTGGCGATGAATTTAAAACAGCACGACATCATCTTTTAAAAAATCTAGATGGATGTATTGCATGGAAAGATCCACAACAGGCAGTTATGCAAAGAGAAAGATTGCAAAGTGCACAGGAAACAAATAATGAATCATTGGAAGATGTTCAAGAAGAACTTGGAATGCACATGCAACAGATGTAAAGGAGGAACAGAAAAGAATGAAATATTATGTGGCTTATGGCAGTAATTTAAACAGGGAGCAGATGGCACACAGATGTCCAGAGGCTAAACTGGTTGGAACAGGTATGTTGTCAAATTATGAAATGGTGTTTAGAGGAAATAAAAGTAATGCAGTTGCGACTGTAGAACCAAAAAAGGGAATGGAAGTACCTGTAGGTATTTGGGAAATTTCAGAAAACGATGAGCATTTCCTTGATCGCTATGAAGGTTATCCACACCTCTACGAAAAGAAAAATTTGAGAATTTCTAATGGAACAATTACAACTGAGGCGATGGTTTATGTGATGAATGATGGTTATGAATATGGAGTACCAGGTAAGGAATACTATGAAATAATCAAGCAAGGATATAAGGACTGTTCCCTTGATGAAAAGTATTTAGATGAGGCTGTTGAAAAAATGAAAGAAACTGTTTTAAATCAAACAGAAGCAGCAATGTATCCTTATGGTTATAGAGATGTCAGACAGTAATGAAAACAAAACTTATAAAGTTAGCTCTGTCTTTTTTTAGCAGTGATGATGGCAGGAAGTTTGTCAGAAATGTAGCTGTTGTTATTATTTCACCTTTTGTTGCTATTACTGTTTTAATTGGTGCTATTTTTTCAGATGGTATTTCATTCAATCACAATCTTGTAACGGATCTGTTTGAAGGCAATCCAATTAGTGAACTTACAGGTGAAATGAAGCAATATGTTCAGGAAATACAGGATGGACTTGTGTTGATTGACAGTCATATTGACAAAATTAATCAGACTTTTACAAATGGATCATCGCTTAATATTTATCAGGTCAAAGGGTATTTTATTGGTTATATGGTTTCTTCACAGCATAAAGTATTTTCAGATGAAATGGCAGAGGCATGGGTCAACAGTTTTACAGAGGGTGAAGAAGTCAAAGTCCCTACTTCTGTAAACGCCGTCATCTATGCCAGTCTAGAAAAGAACCTGAATGAAAAACTGCTGAAAGATACAAAAAAGTCAATGGAAACCTGTTATGGTGTATTGATTGGAAATGACGGAAAAACAGTCACAACACTTTCCAAAGAGCAGATGGATGAACTGATTAAAAATATGCCTGAAGATACAAGTGAAATCAGAAAGAAAATAGTGATGCAGGCTGCGGATGCTGTTGGAAAGATACCTTATTACTGGGGTGGTTCTGCCAAGTGTGCAGGATATGATGGTAATGATTTTGGAGTAACTGTTGCCCCAGACAGCAAAGGAAGAAATAAAAAAGGACTGGATTGTTCACATTTTGTAGACTGGATCTATTGGACTGTTATGAACAATAATCTTGGCAATACAAATACATCAGGACAGATAAAAATGTGCAAGAAAATAGCAAAGCAAGATCTCAAAGCGGGGGATCTTGCCTTTTTAATTAACAAATCAGGAAAGACAACTCATGTGGGAATCTATGCAGGAAAGAATGCAAAAGGTGAAGCTGTGTGGATACATGAAAACAGTAACGACAGTAATGTTGCTATGAATACTGTGTCTTACTGGAGTGGTTATTACAGACTGAATATGATGGAAGGAAGATAGCGATGAATGAACAAAATGAATTTATAAAGAACTACTTGCATACAGAATATGTTGGCTGTTTAAAAACAGATCATGAAAAATGTATAGATCTTCAGTATGAAGAAATTGGAAACTTTGTACAGAATGCAGGGATGTTTGGTAATCTTGAAATCTCTATAAAGCACAATGGCTTGGTACTGTTTGATACAAATGGCATTTATATCAACAAGGTGTTTCCTAATACAGAATATTCCAGAGATTATCTTATGGAACTTATCAATTCTGTTGCGATGCAACTTCAAAGTGATTTCGATGATGGAGATATAGGACATCCAACAGGCAAAGTCAATGAGTTTATTAAAGAAAATTTTCAAGTTGATCTGTTGAATATCGAACAGGAAAATAAAATAAATTTTAGTTTGCAAATGTAAGGAGGTGAGGAAAGTGAATCAAGATAAAATTAAGGAAATCAAACAGAAATATCCAAAGGGAACAAGGATCATGCTCAATTCTATGGACGATCCTCATCATCCTGTTCCTTCTGGAACATTGGGAACTGTAGAAACAGTTGATGATATTGGAACAATCCATATGAAGTGGGATAATGGACAAAGTTTAGGTCTTATTGTAGGTGAAGACAGCTTCTATGTTATTGAAAGTGTTCAAAATCAAGAGAAAATACGAGAAGCCGATGAAAAAATACGTGTACTCGTTGTTGAGCCGATGAAAGAACCAAAGGTTGAATATATAGAAAATACATTGGATGATATGCAAAGAGTTGTTGGTGGTCTGATTGAAGAAATCGACTTGAATGATAATACTGTTCTTGTCTGTAACGAGGAAGGAAAACTTATGAATTTACAGGCAAACAGACGTGTTGGCAGAGATGTTATTGCTGGCACTTTTTTTATTGCAGGAGATGATGGATCAGAAGATCTAGTTTCTTTAACCGATGAACAGGTCAATGAATATAAAGAAAGATTTCATGAATTAGAGGAAATCGAGCAGCAAGAAGTTTTTGAAAAAATTGAAATAACGATAAGGGGGTTTTAAAAATGGTTAAACAAAAAGAGATAAAAATAAAATATCCTGAAGCAAGAGTTCGAGCAATCAACTCAAATCTTGCAAAGAAAAATACAACAATTGAAGTAGAAATTATGGAAAGCTTGAATCAAATCTATAAAAAGCACGTCAAACCAGAAGTCAGAGAATTCATTGAAGAATTAGAAGGAGATGAACCTGTCGTTAGTAAAAAGCCTAGAACAATCATTGAGGAACATCCGTAAATCAATGTATCAAGGAGTGTTTGGCGGTAAATTTTGATCGTGTGCGCTTTTTATAGAAATATGGAATAAGTATGTCAATTTTATTTGTTTAAAAACGTGTGCCCTTATTTTAAAGATTTTTCAAAACAGATGGATAGAATGTCCAATTTGGATTGAAAAATAAGGGCAACTTTTAAAAGATGTGGCGTGTGCAGGTTAAAGAAGCAACGTCGCTTCACCTTACAACAACGGGCAATGCCCGTTGTTTCAAAGAGGTTCACAAAAGAAAGACAACGTCATTATTGAAGACAGTGCGTCAATAGTGGCGTTGTATAATAAATATTCTCCTAGAAACAGCAGGAGATAACAGGTCGTCAAAAACAGCGTAAGCAGAATTTTGACGAAAAATGTAGTTTGAAAATATGTGATATGTTATAATCATAAATGGAACAGCCGTATACGGTAGGTGGTTATCCTTGGTCGTCATGACGAAGGTACGCAATCCTTCGAAATTCATATTCCTAGAAGTTTTGGGAAAATCTGAAAAACGGAGGTGATGCGAATGACAACATATGAAACAGTCATGGTAGTGTTAACTTGTTTAACACTTGTCGTGTCTTTAATGATGCTTGTTATTAAATTACTTCTTATCATAATTGATAAAAGTGAAAAAAAATAACTACCTCAGCCTCTGGAAAAGTATGAGTTAGTTATTTTAACAAAAATACAAAATCCAAGGACAACCGCTTACTGGCAGTTCCTTTTTTCAACTACATTATAGTTTATACAAAACTGAAAGTCAATATACCAGTGTATTGAGAATAACTACCTATTAACTACCTATGCACTACCTACGACACAAATGGGGTCATTTTTGATTGCTTGAAAATTCAAGAATATTTGATGAAAAAATGAATGTAAAATTATAAACAGAATAATAAAATTGATAAATTTAAAATTATATATAATAGAGAAAAACGGATACAAAGGTATCCTTTTTTTATTGGAGGAAAATAAAATGTGAATAAGAAAAGAACAACGATTTGGCTAACTCAAGATGTGATGGACAGACTGGATGAAATGACAAAAACAGATGACAGCAAAAGTCGAAGTGAGTTTATTGAAAGAGCAATTAAATTTTATGATGGTTACAATCGCTCAACGTTGGAAAATCAGTATTTGCCTGTTGCTATTTCAAGTGCTGTTCAAGGAACTGTTAAGTCAAGTGAAGATCGTATTTCAAAATTGCTTTATAAAAATACAGTGGAGCTTTCAATGGTCATGAATGTTCTTTCAGCAATAGCTGATGTTGATAATGACACTCTTAAAAAATTAAGAGTGAAATGTATGAACGAAGTTAAAGCAACCAATGGCAAGATAAGTTTTGAAGAAATAAATAAATATCAAAAAGGTTCCTGATTCATAATAGCTATATAAAAACTGTTGTGATAGTATGTCGTCTAGAAAGGAATGATCTACATGTCAAAACAGGATGAATTTATAAAACAGCTTTATTATGGAGATGATCTATTCTATGAAAATACTAGAAAGGATTCTTCAAAAAAATGTGAGTTAAATAAAATCAGAGATGAAATTCATAAAAAAATTATGAAGGCATTGATACAAGTATATGGTGAGGAAGAAGCGAACAAAATAAATGAAGAATGGATAGGATGTTCATCAGAAATAGAAATTGAAAATGAAATAGTTATTTTTAAAGAGGCATTGTATTTGGGATATGATCTTGCAGATGTATTTTTTAATAGAAGATAGGAAGTATATGTTAGGAAACTTTAAAAAGGTTTCCTTTTTTATTTGGTAAAGATTATGGTAAGAATTATTGTTAAGTCAGGATATATGAAAGGTAAAAGTCATAAAGAATATTATGTGAATTATATTGCTACCAGAGAAGGTGTAGAAAAGTTTAAAAGTGATTATGGAAATATGAAGGCAACAAAGAAACAGCAGAAACTTATTCAACAGCTTATAAAGGATTATCCAACTGCAACAGGAATGTTTGAATATAATGATTTCAAAGAAAATCCAACAAGAGAAAATGCCAGTGAATTTATATCGAGTGTGATTGATACTAATCTTGATGATATTCCAACAAAGGAAAATTATATAGATTATATTTCACATCGTCCTAGAGTAGAAAAACTTGGTGAGCATGGTTTGTTTTCAGATGCAGGTCTTCAATTTGAACTGAATGATGTTGTCAAGGAAATAGGAGAACATGAAGGCAACGTCTGGACACATATCATTTCTATAAAAAGAGAGGATGCTACCCGTTTAGGCTTTGATTCAGTTCAAAGCTGGATGTCACTTTGTCAGGAAAAAAGAAATGATCTGGCAAAGGCAATGAAGATAGATCCGAACAATCTCAAATGGTTTGCTGCTTTTCATAATGAAGGTCATCATCCTCATATTCATATGGTTGCCTATTCAAAGAATCCTAAAGAGGGTTATTTAACTAAAAAAGGAATAGAGTCAATCAGAAAACAGTATGCTGGAAGTATTTTTAAAAATGATCTTTTACATATTTATGAAAATCAGACTGCCAATCGAGATGAAATAAAAAAATACAGTAAAGAAAAAGTCGTTGAAATTTTAAATGGAATGGATCATGAACATTTTGATAGTTCGCAGATCTTTAATGACCTTTTAAAGCTCAAAATGAGCTTGAAAGATTACCATGGAAGAAAGATGTATGCCTATATTCCAAAGGAATCAAAGCAGATCATCAACGACATTTTAAGAGAGCTGGAAAAGGATGAAAATATTGCACAGCTCTATGAACAATGGTACCTGTATAAACAACAAGTCAATGAAACATATAATGACACTATCCTTGAACGTTTACCACTACTTGAACAAAAAGAATTTAAAAGCATCAAGAATATGATTTTAAATATGGTCATGCAGGATTTTGAAGATATTCACAATTTCGGCAATAGTGAATTGGATGATGTGACTAATGAAACAGGTATGGAATTTAATAAAGAAAATAGTTTGTTAGAAGAATATAAAATAAGGCGTGACTATAAAAAAATAGGTGATAGCAATTTAGCAATTAAAAACAATGAATTTGAAATGATTCCAGAAAGTATAGAATGGCTTGAAAAATGTGAACTTCCATTAGCTAAATATATACTTGGCAAAATCTATCATGATGGATTCTATGTAGATCGTGATTTGGATAAGGCAATAGAGTGTTATAAACAAAGTGGTGATAACAAATTTGCTTATAACCGACTAGCAAATATCTATAGGGAATTAGGAGATAATGATTTGTATGTTCATTATCTTTATCAGTCGGCAAATGAAAATTTTTCAGTAGCACAATTTAAAATTGGTAAAATTCTTGTTGAAGGTGAAGTTACTGAAAAGAATGTAGAGCAAGGAATTTATTATTTGAATAAAGCCTGTGAATATAGAAATGAATATGCACAGTATTATTTAGGCAAAATGTACCTTTTAGGAAAAGATGTTGAAAAGGATAAAGAGAGAGCTATAAAGCTATTAACATTGGCCGCTGAAAATGGAAATGAATACGCTCAATATTTTTTAGATCATATAGATGATATAAAAGAAGTTCCATTAAGTATGATGACAACAAGAATGTTTCGTCATATTGGAAGAATCATTGAAAATGAGTTGCCAATAAGAAATACGATTCTTACAGGAGTCGAACATAAACTCAAACAGAAATTAATAAGAAAACGAGGTGCAACGGGTCATAGAGAAGATGATCATTCACTTCGTTTTTAATTTGAAGAAAAAGGTGAAAGATATGAAGGATAAAATTAAAAGCATTACGCATATACAAAAAGATGAATCTATGAAAGTAAAGTCAATCAAAGGTAAAAAGCAAAATAAAAAGAAAAAAGCAAGGAGGCATCAGTAATGGCAAGAATGTTCAGTGAAGAACAGATTGCAATGGCTAATTCAGTTGATATTGCATCTTTTCTTCAAATGCAAGGTGAAGCACTTATAAAGTCAGGAAAGGATATGAGATGGGCAAGGCATACAAGTATTACTGTAAGAGGTAATCGCTTTTATGATTGGAAGGCAGAAGCAGGTGGTTATCCAATAGCATTTGTTCAAAGATATTTTAACTATAATTTTAAGCAGGCTGTGGAATTTCTTCTATCCAATGTGGGTGATCTTCAAATGTCAGTTCCTTATGAAAAAACAGAGAAGGCAGAGTTTAAACTTCCTGAAAAAAATGAAACTTTAAACAGGGTCTATGGATATCTTTTGAAAACAAGATTTCTTGATAAGGAAGTCATTGATGAATTTGTAAGAAAAGGTTTGATCTACGAAGATAAGGAATATCACAATGCTGTATTTGTTGGTTTGGATGAAAATGGTGTGGCTCGTCATGGGCATAAAAGAGGTACTGCAACTTATGGTAAAAATCAGTCATTTAGAGGAAATATAGAAGGCTCTGATCCATTATATCCGTTTCATTATAAAGGATCATCCAACAAGGTTTATGTTTTTGAAGCACCTATTGATATGCTTTCCTATATTTCTTTAAACAAAGCGAATTGGATGGAAAACAGTTATATTGCTTTGAATGGACTTTCTAAAATAGGACTAGATCATTTTTTAGATGTTCACCCAAATATTAATAAAATTTATTTGTGTCTGGATCATGATATTGCAGGCATCGAAGGTGCAGAGAGAATAAGTGATTTTCTAAATGAAAAAGGCAGTTACACTATTTCATGTATTCGAGCAAGAAATAAAGATTTTAATGAAGATCTGAAAGAACAAAATAATGTTGAATTTATTAAATCAACGGACAGTCCTAAATATCAGGAAGCAATGAAATATGTTTCAAATATCAAAAGTGATTTTAAAACAATTGTAAAAGACAGATTTCAAGAAGATGAATTTGATTCGCTTTTTGCCAAGTTTTATTATTCTTTTAATGGAAAAGAACCACGAGATGATTTTAAGTTTCAGGCACAGTTGGATAGACTTTTAAAAATGGCAATGATCTATGAACATTCTCTTTTAGGATTCTCTCATCCATTATCAGATAATTCACCAGTCTGGTCATATTTAAAACAGGATTATAGAAGTTATAGGGACAATGGCAATACAAAAAAGATGTTTGAAAATGTTTGTCAGTCAGTAGCTGACTATAAAAACTGTGTTAAAGAAAATAACAGAAATAATCTAGTAAAGGCTTGTAGAAATTTATCTGCAGGTCTTTTTTATATGGATGTTCATTATAGAAGGGAGATTTATAAAGCTATGGAAAATAAACAGGCATATGGTCTTCTTGAAGAAGAACGACCAAAGGCAAAGATGATAGGTGAAGATGGAAATATTTTTAATCTTATGGGTATTGCCTCAAGAACATTGAAAAGTGCAGGGTATGAAGAAAAAGCCAACGAGATGTTTGAAAGAATAACTTTCAATGCGAAAAGCTATGATGAGGCTTTGAATATTATCAGTGAATATGTTGAACCAGTTGAAAATTATGAGGAGTCTTTTCAAATGAAAGGATTTGAATGAATAGGTGAAGAAGGTGAGAAAAAACGATGACAAAATCACAAGGAATATTTATAGCGTTTGGTATTTTATTTTTTCTTTTTATAGGATGTGCTATGTATTTTAATGGAAACTATAATCTGAATAAGATCAAATCGAAAACAGTCGGTGATGGACAATATGGAACAGCTCGATTTGCGACAGATAAAGAGGTTCATCAAAGCTTGAAATATATTGAATTTGACAGTGTGAAGTGGAGAAAAGGTATTGATCTTCCAAAATCACAGGGATTGGTTGTAGGTAGTAAAATAAACTTTGGAAAAACATTTGGATATGTTGATTGTGATGATATTCATTTATTGATGATTGGTGCTGCTGGTGTTGGAAAAACAGCCCATTTTTTATATCCAAATTTAGAATATGCCTGTGCCAGTGGTGTCTCTTTTATAACAACAGATACAAAAGGTGATCTGTATCGTAATTATGGTGGAATTGCTCATGACTATTATGGGTACAATATTTCAGTTATTGACTTAAGAAATCCTCTTTTTTCAGATGGGAACAATATGCTTCATATGGTCAATAAATATATGGATCAGTACAAACAAAACAGAAATGATTTGTCTTTAAAAGCCAAAACAGAAAAGTACGCCAAAATAATTGCAAAAACAATTATCTTTTCTGATGGGGAAAGTGCATCAAGCTATGGTCAGAATTCATTCTTTTATGATTCGGCAGAGGGACTTCTTACAAGTATCATTTTAATTATTTCTGAATTTTGTGATGATGGAGAAAGACATATCGTCAGTGTATTTAAACTTGTTCAGGATCTGTTGAAACCTTCTGGAATAAAAGGGAAAACACAGTTTCAGATCTTGCTTGATTATTTGCCTGATAACCATAAAGCAAAGTGGTTTTCTGGTGCTGCTTTGAATACAGGAGAACAGGCAATGATGTCTGTTCTTTCTACTGTTTTATCACGTTTAAATGCATTTATTGATTCTGAAATTGAACAGATATTATGTTTTGAAACTACAGTTGATATAGAAAAATTCTGCAGTGAAAAATCTGCAATCTTTTTAGTAATGCCTGAAGAAGATAACACAAAACACTTTTTGATTTCTCTTTTTATTCAACAGTATTATCGTGAAATGTTGGCTTGTGCTGATAGTCTGGGTGGTAGATTAAAAAGAAAGGTCATTATGTATCTAGATGAAATTGGAACTATTCCCAAAATCGAATCAGCAGAAATGATGTTTTCGGCATCCAGATCAAGAAATATTTCCATAGTAGCAATTATTCAATCATTGGCACAGTTAGAGAAGAATTATGGAAAAGAAGGAGCAAGTATTATTGTAGATAACTGTCAGGATACACTATTTGGCGGTTTTGCACCTAATTCAGAAACAGCAAAAGTAATGAGTGAAAATCTTGGGTCAAAGACTGTTATGAGTGGATCGGTCAGTAAAGGGAAAAATGATCCATCACAGTCTTTACAAATGATAGAAAGACCTCTTATGACAACAGATGAATTAAAGAGTATGCCTAAGGGACATTTTATTTTGATGAAGACTGGAATGCATCCAATGAAAACAGTTTTAAGATTATTCATTAAGTGGAAGATAAAATTGGACAAGGAATATCAAGTCAATCAAAGAGTGCAAAGAGAAGTTAAATATGCAGATATAAATAAGATCACATCAATTTTAAAATATAAGTTTGAAAAAAATAACAATATAAAATTTGATCTTAAAAAAATAATAAATGAGGCGGGTGTCAAAGTTGAATAAGGATTATATGTATTTTTATACAAAAGTATCAAGTGCAAATGTAACTCCAGCGGGAAGAATGGTTTATAGAGCATTACTACGATACGCAAACAGGGAAACATGGTCTTGTTTTCCGTCAGTTAAAACAATTGTCAATGATACAGGACTTTCGGAAAGAACAGTAAGAAAGCAAATAAAGATACTTGTAGAAGAAGAACTTATAATAAAAATCCCAAGAAAAAGAGAAAACAACGGAAATACATCTAATATGTATTTTTTTAATTGATCTTTATCTTGGGATAACTGTAATTATATAAGTGCATAGGGATGGTGCAATTGAGACATTCCTGTAACTAGTTTATTAACATTTTTTACAGAAAAATAAATAATGAAAGAATAAAATGGTATACATATGATATTATATAAGAGAGGTATGAGCATGGGAGATTAAAATTGTTTAATGAGAGTATTTGCAATAAATGCATGTACTATCGATGAATGAAAATATTTATTTATATTTATAATAAATAAACGTGTATAGTATGCTATAATAATTGACAAGAAAAGGAATGATGAAAATGAGATATGATATACACAACAAGGAAATGTTCAGAAATCAGATAAAGAATAATTTTTTAAAGAGATTGGTTTTTAGAATTGACTTTTCTGGACTTATTTCTTCGGATATTGAAAAATATATAGAGAAAGTTCGACCATTTATATCAAAAGAAGGTTATAAAAAATTTGGAGAAGAAAATGCAAATAATATCAGTGTTGATATAGCTAATCTAAATGAGATTAAATCTTCTAATAGAGTTGAGAAAATATATATATTCGAGGATGAAAATAATAAAAGTATAAAAATATCTAATACATTTATAATTTTTGATGTTGATATGGAAAATAATCCTACAATGTTTTATAATTACTTACCATTGATTTCTACTATGATAGATAACTTGAAGGAATTAAACTATATTTTTTTTGAGCGAATAGGTTTGCGAAAATTGAATAGCTGTTTGCTATTGAAAGATGCAAAATTAAATGATTATTTTACGGAAAAAGTTTTTTGTAAATTTATGGAAAACACGTTTACAACAGATATTGCCGATGTTTTTATGTTTACAAATGAAATAGTTGATAATTATCGTACTAATTATCATAGACAGATACAGCTTGGAAAAATAATTGAAAATAATAAACCAGAATGTGCTAGTCAAATAATATTAGATATAGATTGCTATATCGATGACAAATCTAGCTTTAATAAATTAATAAAACAAGTAGAAGCAAGTAAAATGTTAAAGGTATTTAATGATCAAATTTATGATATATATATAGAATCTTTACAAAAAGAATTTATAGATAAATTAATGCAAGATAAGTTTAATGATGAAAATATAAGAGGAGTGATAGCAAATGTATGATAAAATAGCAATAAATGGTTTCATTTCTGCAAATAGTAATCAAAAAATAGAAAAAAATAAAAAGAAAGCATTAGAATTTCATCCAATTATAAAAGAAAGTGCAATTAGAAATATTCGTAGAAGAGAAGCGCCTTCCTACTCTTATAGGGAAATAAAAGGTAAGTAAACGATGGATAGTAAAATACCATATTTGGTAAAAAATAGTTTAGAGATAGAGGTATATGTTATAGGATACAAAACAATGGGAGAATCAATTATTTTATTTATCAAACTTGATTCTAAAATAGTGTTTTCTGTTGTAATAGATTCTTATAAATATAATGGAGTTAATAAAACTATTGAGTTATTAAAAGAAAATAATGTTGATAGAATTGATTATTTGTGTTGGTCACATCCTGATGATGATCATTCTAGAGGAATGGTAGATATTATTTGTAATTTTGTAGATGAAAATACATTGATAAATATTCCAGCTAAAATAGACATAAATAAAGAAAATTGTTCTCAATCTACAAAGGAAGTTTTTAAAGAGCTACAAGAAAATGTCAAAACTAGAAACAAATACAAAGTATATGAGATTTCAGATATTATGGATATTTTAGGATATGAAGAATTGTTTCAAATTAATCATAATGATATTGTATATCCTTTAATTATGAAAGCAATAGCACCTAATTCTAATCTTTCTTGGCAAGAACATAATAATGGTCAATTTCATAAGAATTTACATTCAATAGCGTTTGTTTTGTATTTTGGAAAAAATACGTTTTTGTTCACAGGAGATATAGAAAATCTAGTTATTCAAAATATTCCACCAAGGCATATTCCACCAGCTATTAATTTTTTAAAAATACCTCATCATGGTTCTAAAAGCTCAACAGCATTGTTAGAATATTTGAGAAAAGTTAATGTTTCTTGCGTGACAGCATACAAAAGGGGAAAAAGTAACAATCCTGAAATAGAAGTTATTGATCAATATAATAGAGTTTCTGATAAAGTTTTTTCAACGTATGATATTGAAAAAAAAAATAATGATGAAGATTTTGGAATTGTAAAAATAACGTATGATATTCTTAAAAATACATATAATAGATATTTCTATGGAAATGGGTGTGATATTTCTCATATTCGATTATAGTATTTCTCATAAATGAAACTAAATCAATTATTTGATTACCTAAAAAATACCACTTTAAAACGTGGTATTTTTAATTGACATTTTATAAAAGACAAATATGCTATAAATAATAGTATAAAAAATCATTGAGCATGTTTACGAAAAATTAAAAAATAGTATATAATTAATAAATGATGCGTAATAAAAGCATTTGTTGGCTTTTAATAAAATGATTCACAGATTTCTTTTTCATTACATAAATTTAGAAAATAAAGAAATTCTATTCCTATATCTGTTATTAATTGCTCAGAGGAGCGTAGATCATTAATATTTGACCAATCAATCTTTTTGGTAATAAATCCATCATTATACAATTGTAAAGTATAAAAATTTAGTAATCCAATGTCACAATCTATTTCAGGTATAAAACAAAATATGTCAGTTTCAATGCTGTTCAAGTGCTCACCTTTTTTTGTATAACATTTGCTATTTTCTGTAAAAAGTAGGAAAGCATCACGTCTTTTATATGTTAAACAATATAGTAGTAAAAAGATTTGTGATACAGTATATTTTTCTAAAAATATTAAAAAAATTCTTTTTTTGTCCTCATCAATTATTCCAAAAATTTGATTTGTATTTAAATGAATAGTTTTTGAACAGTTGCATAATGCATTTGATAATAATTGTTTTTTTTTCTTTTATTTCGCTTTCCATAAAAATCTTAGTAGTTTTATTTAATGAAAAGTAAAAAAAACTATTATTAGAAAGAGAACTAACATCTATTTCTAATTGATTCATTTTATTTTCGATTTCGTCGAACCATTCTTGCAATTTATTTTGATTGATATTTTCTTCTATTAACGAAAAATATTCATTAAAAAATGATCCCAAGATAGGTACATTTCCTATAGCTCCCTTTACAGATGCTTTTATAACATTTTTTGTAATTGAATTATGATTTTCATTTTTCTTCATAAATTGATCTCCTTATTTCTTTTATGATTTTTTTCCCTTTTCTTTATCATATTCAAAAAATTATATTATATTCTAAAAATATAAATTTTTTGTAAGATAGAGTAAAAAATTCTATACAGAAAATGTAAGGTGGTGATTGATTTTTTTATTTAATTATTAAAAGATTTATGAAAAAAAGAGAACAAATGCGAAATGCAAATTGTTCTTTTTTTTATAAATAAGAAAACAATAACGACAGGACATTAGAAATATAAAGTATGCTATTAAAATAAATTGATCATCATTGTTGTATCAATTCAATCGACTTTTTTTAATACACTATTTTATTTGGCGCTTACTATTCAAAAAATATTTATATAGCGTATGTGAATATCTGGTTGTTTTATATCATTTTATTATTTTATTGAAATAACTATATAAAAAATAATAAACAAAAAGGATACATTACATAAAGTATCCTTAGAAAATTATGAATATTTAATTTATTTTAGTCATTGATATTTGCAATTCTAAACTCTTGTTCAGTTACTTCAATGTTGTTTATGTCAATAAATTTATATCCTTTTAAAATATGAATTTTAGTTATATCTTTAGCATCTTTTTTATATCCAATAGCAACATATTTTTTATCGGTAGTTTCAAATAATAAATAGCCATCTGCATTAGAATTAGATTCATAATTGATGTTTGATTCAATTTTTGTGAAAAAATCTTGTTCATTTAAAATATTAGTGCCAATACTTCGTAAATCAAAAGAAAAAGTAATAGCAAATAACATGTAAAAAATGATTACAGTTACAATTAACATCCATATTGGGCTATCTATTTTTTCTATAAATTTATTAAATTGAGAAGAATTATCATTTACATTATTGTTAAAAGTTGTATCTTTTCGTAGAAACATTTGTGCTACTGGAATAAGAGACATTAGTACTGTTAAATAAGCAATTAATATGCTAAGGGATAGGTCATTCAAAATACAAAAAAAGCATATAATATGTACTACTTCAACCAATATAGAAAGCACAAAATATGTTACTTTGTTAAACTTATTAGTATTTTCTTTTTTATATATAAAAAAGAAAAGTATTATAGAAACTATTGTAGAAATAATAAGAGGAGATAAATATGATAATGTTGATAATAAATCATTTTTTAATATAAGAAGCCAAGCATAGATTATGGAGATAACAAATAAAATTTGAAAACAACAAAGAAATTTCATAAAAAATACTGCCAAACTTGTTGGAATATTATCCTTTGATTGTTTTACAAATATGGTTATAAAAAATATACCTATGATAATGGGAATTGATATTTGAAATAAAACAGATGAAATCGGTATTGAAAGTGTAATATTGTTGATATATAGACTTTCTGAGTAACCTTTTTCAAACTGATTTTTAACAAATGTGAATAAAAATGATAAAAGAACAAATGATGAGGAAATAACTGTTATCATTGTATCGATTGTAATATTTTTTATTTTTTCTTTCAAATTAAATGTTGTCATATTAGGATCCTTTCTGTTATATAAGATAATAAAATAAAAGAAATATTGTATTTATATAGATTTTAATATTTATAAGTATAACTTTAATTCCAATTTATATTTTTGAAGCACCTCCTAAAATATATTAATTATTTTCCTATGGTACATGATTTTTAAGTATTATTCAAAATATTTGTAGATTATATAAAGATTTAGAAAATAATTATTGGTAATGCGTGATTTTTTGTAAGATAGATTAATGAAATACCAACAATATTTTTGATCTAATATTGTTACAAATTATATATCTATTTCAAAATCAATCAAATCTTTGAATGTATCATCATGAGATACTATTATTATAATTTTTTGTTGTTTAATAGATTTTAATAGATTACAAAAATTTACTTTACTTTGTTTATCGAGAGAGTTTGCAGCCTCATCTAGGATGAGTACATCTCTATCACGTATAAGTTCTCTTATTATCATTAATTTTTGTATTTCCCCGCTTGAAAAATTTGAAAAATTTTCATTTATTATTGTTGAGTATAATTCTTTACAATTTTTTCCTTGTAATTTTTTAAAATTTAAAAGATTTATATATTTGGATATTGATGCAAAATCAACATATGAGTTATCAAATGTTAAATTTTCTATTACATTACCTTTAAAGTACATTGGTTCTTGAGCAATATAGCTAATTAGATGATCTCTTAAATAATATAAATCTAAATCCTCAATATTTGAATTGTTAATTTTGATTGTACCTTCATATGCTGATATATATAAGCCTAATATCAAATTTATGATTGTAGTTTTTCCTTTTCCATTAAGACCGTTAATCTTATAAGCGAATCCTTTTTTTAAACTACAATGAAAATTATTAATAATATTATTATTTGATAATTTAAATGTTATATTATTTAGGCATATAGTGTCTATAGAAGATATTTTCTTATTACCATTTTTTTCAATTTTAATATCTAAAATCTCTAATATTCTATTTTCTGATACTTGACAATCTAGATAGTCATTCCCTAGATTTATGAAATACTTAGTTGATCCAATTAGATTATTAAAATAAGAAGATAGTAATGTAAACATTCCAATGGTTAGACTGCCTTGAAGTATAAGTGTTCCACCTACTAAAAATAGAATAATTTGAGAAACCATAGTGATGATTGTATCAGAACTTTGAAATAAGAAATTTAATTTTAAATTTGTTAAACTTTCCTTAAAAAAAGAATTAAATGAGACATCTAATCGCTGTTTAAAAAAAGTAAATAAGTTGTAAATTTTTATAATCCTTGTTTTAATTAGTTGCTCTTGTAGCATTGAAAAATAAAAAGCACTTATTTCTTTATATCTTTCTTTTGCTTTAGAAAGGGGAGATTTCATGAATCTGAATAAAATAATATATAGTATAATAAAAAATACAATTAAGAAACAAATAATACTATTGATACTTAATATAACACCTAAGCACAGAGTGATTGATAGTACGTTCATTATTATATTCTTTATTAAAGAAATATAGAAATTAATTACTACATTACAATCAGTATTAATACGCTGATTTAAATATGGAATATTTTGCTGATTAAAAGAAATTAATGAGACCTTTTGCAAATGATTTATAATTTGGTAATTTAAATTGTATGTAAGTTGAATAATTAATTTTGTTTCAATTATTGAAAAAATATAACTAAATACTATTTGTAATACTACTAGTATGAAATATAACATAGTAACAGTATATATAAGATTTTCGTTTGGATTTTTTATTAATTGATCAATAAAATTTCCTGAAATGAGAGGAGAAATCATTCCTAATATAGCTATTATTATTGATAAAAATATGTATATAAAAAAATATGATTTTTTTGATTTTAAAATTTGTTTTAATAAAAAATGATTTTTCATAATATTCTCCTTAGCAGTTTATTAACTGATATATTCTCATAATTGAATTTACTATATATCACTTATTTTGAACATACTTAACGTTTAATATATCATTTAAAATGTTTATTGATACTTTTTAATAATAAATTATATGATACGATACATGTTCATATGGAAAATCTAAAAATAAAAGACAATTATAGATTATATTTATATTAAATTTTATCTTAGTTTGAAATTGCTAATTAATAAAATATAATTAAACTATGAATATCTTATAAATAGTATTTATATTTGGGAAAAATTTAAATTTTCAGGGTGATGAGCTAGCAGGTTTGAAAATACGTTAGCTTTTTTATTTTATATTTTATATTAAATAAACTATATAAAAAGTTGTTGACTAAAGAAAAAATGTACTTTATACATTTTATTTCTTTGATTAAACAGTAATGGTATATAATTGATAAATTTTAGTATATTTTCATTTACATAGAAAGGAAAATGAAAATATGGAAAAAATTAATAATGTTAACTTAACAAATTTGGAAAGTCCCATCATGTTGAGTTGGGATGTAACGAACAAGTGCAATTTACACTGCAAACATTGTTTTAATTCAAGTGCTGATACCAATATTCATAATTTTAATGATGAATTAAATTTTAATCAGGTAAAAGACTTGATTAAACAAGTGATAGAGGTAAAACCATATTCATTTTGTATTTGTGGAGGGGAACCCACGCTATTTCCTTATTTAGAATATGTTGCAAAATCATTAACTAAAGAAGGTATTAATACAAATATGGTTTCTAACGGTTATTTTATTGATCTAGAAAAAGCAAAGTGGATAAAAAAAATCGGAATTGGACTGGTGCAAGTTAGTTTAGATGGTGCAAAACCTGAGACGCATGATAAATTTCGATGCTTTGATGGTGCGTTTGAAAAGGCAGTAAAAGCTTTAGAACTTCTAAATGATGTAGGATTAGATACGGCAGTATCATTTTGTCCTAATAAAAAAAATCTTGAAGAATTTAAAGATTTAGTGAAAATTGCACATAAAGTAGGGTGCACAAATATTAGAATTATGCCTTTATTACCTATGGGGAGAGGTCTAAAAAATTTTAAAGATTTGTCACTAGATAATAATGGATATGTAAAGTTAATGGTATACATATCAGAAATGAAGATAAAATTTCCTGATGTTAGGATTGAATGGGGTGATCCTATTGAACATCTATATATTGCAAATTATATACGAGATGTACCAATATGTATTGAAATAAAATCAAATGGAGATATAGGTATTTCTAATTATTTACCAATTACGGTTGGAAATGTAAAAAGACATACTATTAAAGAATATTGGGATGCAGGTTTAAAAAATATTTGGAAAGACAAAAGAGCAAAACATTTTTCTAAACAAATCATATCTGTATATGACTTTGCTTTTTTAGATATACCCACATGGAATACTAAAAGGTATAAATTTGATTTGATTGATAATTACAATTTAAATGAAGATAAAAAGACTAAAAATAATTAATATTAAAGAAAGGAAAACAGTAAATAACATTAGAATATAAACAAGTTTATAAAAAAGTTGATAGGTTATTTACATATTAGAGTATACAAATGAAATATAACATTAATGGAAAACAATGTGTAAAATTAAAAGATGATGTTTTTAGTAGAATTGATAATAATTCACTTTCTTTGCTTTTTAATAAAACGACAGGTTTACAATTTATGGAAGGTGTTTCAACGCAAATTTTCTCATTGATTAAGGAAGGAAAAAGTTTAAATGAGATGCTTGAAATACTTAATGACAAGTATAAGGATGTAAGTGAAAAAATTCTTGAGTCAGATTTAATAGATTTTTTATATGAGTTAGAAATCAATGATATCATTGAATGGGATAAGGCTGACTACATTACTAATTACATGGGAGTTGTACAAGAAAAAGACTATAGACAATTAGAAAAATATTATTTAGAAATCTTGAATATGAAGCTCATAGATAAGAAAAAGACGAATTTTTTATCTGTGAAGTCAAAAAATTATTTTCATGCAGCTTCTTTAAGAACTGAACATATGATGGGTAATGATACTTATTTTATAATTAGTAATGAAAAAGAAATTACCACATCTATATCGTTTTATGGATTAAATGCAGGAATAAAAACCCTTATGTTGGCTAATATTACAGATAAACATAATTCTGAAGAAAATATAATAAAATTATTTAATTATTGCAAAGATTATTTTAAAGAGCTAGGCTTTAAAAAAATAAAGTTTCAGTGTGTAGGATCCAATGAAATTCCTATATTATCTTTAGTGAAAAAAATGGGAATGACATATGAGACAACTTTAAGAAAAGATTTTAATAATTTAGATGTTCATGTTTATTCATTATTTTTGTAAAATGGAGGGCAAGACAGTGTTTAATAATCAGAAAGATGATTTTAAAACAATAAGAGATATACTTTTGAAATTAAGGTATGACTTTTATTATTATAATATTAGCGGTTTTCCAAATTACTATTTTAATCCATATCAATTGGAGGAAAACATATTATTAAAATTAGAAAACTATAACATAGAAATTCAGACAGTATTTAAATTTCTTTTACTGGGTTATGCTATGCCCTTAAATGAGGTTAGTGAAGATTTAAAAACTATAATTATAATTTTACATAAGTATAATATTGTAGTTAATGATGGATTGTTTTATAAAATGAATAATTATTCACTTATTTCATATTCAGGATATTTTTTCATTGTAGATATGCCGTCTTATTATAACAACTGTAATATTCAAAAAACGGAAGTATATATTGGCATAGATACTTATCGCCTATCAAATATTATTCCAAAATTAAAAAATAAACGAATCCTTGATTTATGTTGTGGTAGTGGGATACAAGGAATTACGGCCTCAGAAGATAATCAGGTTGATTTTATTGAATATAATGAGAAAACAATTAAAATAACTAAAATTAATATAATGCTAAATGATATAGACTGCACAAATGTATATCATTCTAATTTATTTGAGAAAATACGAGATAGAAAATACGATTTAATATTATCAAATCCTCCATTTATTCCGGTTCCGCAAAACTTAGATTATCCAATAGCTGGGGATGGAGGAGAGAGTGGATTAGAAACATTGAAAAAGATATTTAAGGGATTAGATGAGCATTTAAATGATGAAGGAATATCTATTATTATTGGGGAGTGTCTCGGAGATAAATATGGACATACAATTCTTGAAACAGAATTAAAAAAAATATTTAAAAAAAATTATAACATTCAATTATTTTTAAATTCAATAATTCCAAAGGAAATTCACGCAAAGATTATGAGTAATATTTATTCACAGCATATCAATAAAGATTATGACAAAAAAACTATAGAAAATAAATGGTTGGATTTATATTGCAACTTAAAAATGGATAGTTATTATTCGTTTACATTATTTATACAAAAATCAAAGTTTAATAAAATTGAAGTAATTAAAAATTATTTTGATTGGAATGATGAAATGAAACCAATTGTTTTAGAAAATCTTCAAATATCTTTAATTAATGACTTATATCAAGTAAAAAATAATAACTTAGTAGTTTCGTATATTGATAAATCTATGAAAAGCTTATTAGAAAAATGTAATGGAAAAAACAAAATGAGTGATTTAATAGATTATAATAAAATCAGTGCTGAAGCATATCAAAATGTTTTAAATATATTAGAAGAATTTTATAAAAATAATTTAATAAAGAAAGGTTGATCTATATGTCTAGTAATAATGATTATAAAAAACCAACACTTGCTGCAGGAGCTCCTGAAACTAGAGGATTAGCTGTGCCAGTATTTACGTTTCCAATGGTTGTAGTTGCATATAGTGTTGCTGTTGTAGGTGTTGTCGCAGCAGCGGTTAACGGGGGTGCTGTTGTAAACGTTGCAGCCGGTGTAAATGTTGGATATTCAGTTAATGTAAGTACAAATGTAAATACGCGAGGATAATGTTCGAGAAATGTGCTTCAGCTAAAGAATACTGGATATTTTAAAATCCGGTATTCTTTAATATAAGGAATTGCTATATAACAAAAGTAGTAGAAATTAAAAATTCTATTAAACTTTTTTTATGTTTAAGTATGATGAAGTCTTTAATTAGAGTGTGAAAATATAAAATTAGTAATATCTTAGTTAACAAAAGTATTGGAATAATGGACTATGTAGGCCATATATGATATAATATGGAACAGAAATTGACAAAGTTTATAATAGCATGAAATGTGTGAAAAAATATATGTACTTTTTATTTAATTTTGAAAATAATAATATAATTTAATTAAATTATACCAGGTGAATAATATGAAAAAGATCAACAATTTATTAGTTTTAGTATCAATTGTATCATCGCTACTAATTATTTTTTTATTAAATAAGGAAATGATTCCTTTGCATTTTAATAAACTAGGTGTTGTCGATAGATACGGAAGTAAATTTGAATTATTATTGATGCCTTTTTTTGTTATAATTATATATTTGATAATTATTAGTATTAAGCGGTATCTAAAATGTGATGCAATCTTATTTGATTTTCTTTCATTTGAAATGTTATTATTTATGAACTTTCTTTTTTTGATAATATATGTAAATATTTTTTTTATAGTTAATTTGAATTATAAAGGATTTAAAATTGAAATACCGTACAGTTGCTCATGTTTTTTTTCTTATTTTATTTTGCATTTTGGAGTTAAAGTCAAAGATTTACAGACAAGTACAGAAAATAAAAAAATACAATTAAAACCATTTTTTTATGTGTCTGTAATAATGTTTATTATTTCAATATTAATAAATAGCTTACTTGTTAACAAGAGCACTTCTTTGTTTGTTGTATTATTTATATTTATAATCGGTATCATAATTACATCAATATGTGTATATGTTAAAAATAAAAATTAACATTACTCAGAGCAATGAAAAATAGATAAGTTGTAATTCATAGAATGTTACGAAATAAATTATATCGTAACATTTTTTTATAAAAAATTGATTAAGAAAAACACCATAAAACTTGTTTCTAAATAACAATAGTTAACTATATTATTTAAAAATTAAATTACTCGCTTAATAGAAATTATATTTTTAAATATTGTAAAAATAATCACTAAAGGTCAAGCATATAAGAATATTCGTATTATAATTTTTAATATAAAAAAATTATAAAAGAGATAAGTAATGTTAATAATAGACAAAGAAAGTTATATTTTAGACAGTAAGATTATTTTTTTATGGATAGAAGATGTAGAATCATATTATGAAATAGATATATGAGGAGGAGAATAATGCAAGAATTTATATTTACTTCTGAAAGCGTTACAGAAGGACACCCTGATAAAATATGTGATAGAATTGCAGATACTATATTAGATTTAGCGCTAGAAGGTGATCCTAATAGTAGAATGGCTATAGAAGCTACCATTAAGGATGATATTATATTTATTTATGGTGAGGCAAGTACAAAAACTTTAATTAATTATGAAGAGGTTGCAAAAAATGTTCTTAGATCTATAGGTTATCATGAAGAATATAAAGTATTTACAAAAATCACTTTACAATCAAAAGAGATTAATAATGCGGTTAATAAAGAAATTGGGAAAGTCGCTGCTGGCGATCAAGGAATTATGTTTGGATATGCCTGTAATGAAACCGATGAATTAATGCCAGCACCAATATATTATGCTCATAAATTAGCAAAAAAATTAAATGAGATACAACATAAATATGATTTTTTAGGTGTTGATGGGAAAACACAAGTTAGTGTTAAGTACATAAATAATTTACCTAAAAGTATAGATACTATTGTTGTATCTACTCAACATAGTAAGAATACTAATCAAGATACTTTGAAAAAAATAATATTGGAAGAAGTTATAAAAGCAATTATTCCAAATGAAATGTTGACCAATAATACAAAATTTTTAATAAATCCTAGTGGTAGTTTTGTTTTAGGAGGAAGTTTTGGTGATTCTGGTACTACAGGACGTAAAATAGTTTGTGATACATATGGCGGATATAGTAGAGTTGGCGGAGGATGTTTTTCTTCAAAAGATCCAAGTAAAGTTGATAGAAGTGCAGCATATTATTGTAGATATGTTGCTAAAAATATAGTTGCTAATAATTTGGCAGATAAATGTGAAATAGGGGTATCTTATGCTATAGGGCAAAATCAACCAATTTCTATTTTTATAGATACATTTGGAACTTCTAAAATAGATGAAAAAGAATTATATAGTATAGTCAGTAATAATTTTAATTTTAGTGTACAAAATATTATTGATGAACTGAATTTATTGAGACCAATATATTCAAAAACATCTTGTTATGGGCATTTTGGAAGAAATATTTTTCCGTGGGAAAATATTAAACAATTAAATATTTAGAAGGAAATTGTTAATGATTAATTTTGTTTTGTATAAGATGATTCAACAAGGAATCATTGATGAAAGTGAAAGTATTGAATATGAATATGCGATAGAAGTAATATTTTTAAAATTTATTCATATAATAACTATATTTTCTATGGCTTTTCTATTAAATTTTTTAGTTCCTACATTAATATTTTTTTTGAGCTTTCATTATTTTAGACAGTATATGGGAGGATATCATTCAAAAAGTGTTATTTTTTGTTTTTTCCTTTCACCAATTTTTGTTTTATTGTTATATATATTTACTAATTATATAGAAATTGATTTTCTTGTATTAGATTTTTTTATAATATTGGTGACTATATATATGTACTATTTAAATAAGGATAATAATTTTCTGAATAATATAAAAAAGGGATTATATGTAATTATGTTTTTGTCAAATATATTTCTGGTACTAAATTATTTATTAGGAATGAAAAGTATATTATTTTCATTATTGTTGGTGATAATTTTATTTTTTATGAAAAGGTAAAGCATTCAATAAAATAACGTATTTTAAACAATTGTTTTAATATAATAGACATTTTAAATATTATTTTATTTGACAATAATATTAAAATAATTTTCAGAAGGGAGAATGACTATGAAGGATGTTAAAAAAAGTATGGAGAAACATGTGCTGAGAAAAATCAAAGTATTTTCAGATAAACAAATAAATAATACAATTGATGAACTTTGTTTGTTTTTATGTTATCAACCTAAAGTACCAAAAGAATTAAAAAGAAAAGTAAAATAATGCAATACTAAAGTATTTTTATATAAAGAACCTTCTAGATTAAAATTTTTGTAGATATTAAGTTTGGGAGGTTTTTTATGTTTGGTGATCAAATCAAGAAAATACGTAAATCAAATAAAATGTCACAGGTCGAGTTTGTAGAAATACTGAATGTAAGTAAACAAAGTGTTTCTAATTGGGAAAATAACAATATAGAACCTTCAATTGAAATAGTGAGAACAATTGCTATCAAATTAAATGTGTCTGCTGATTTTTTATTAGAAACTGATAATAGACAATATGTATATACTGGAAATTTACCGATAGAATTTGTAACACATTTACAACAATTAGCATGTGATTTTGAAAAGATTAATCATGAACTGGAGAAATATATGAATGATCAAGATAGCAATATGTGATGATGAGGAATTGCCAAGAAAGCAGTTAGGAAATTTAGTTAGTGAGTATTGTAGCCGTAGAAAAATAGAAAATAAGATTTTTTATTTTTCTACAGGATATGATTTATTGGAAAAAAATTTAGATGATAATTTTTCATTTATTTTCTTAGATATTGATTTAGGAGAAAAAAATGGTGTTGAAATTGCAAAAAAAATAAGAAATATGCAAATTAAACAACCCAATATTGTATTTGTAACAGGCTATGAAGAATTTATGAATAAGGTTTTGTCAATACATACTTTTGATTATATTATAAAACCTATTGATAAGAATAGAGTAACTAGTGTGTTGGATGACTTATTATTTTGGTATAATTCTGATAAAAATAAGACAAGGGAAAAAATGAGATTTAAGACAATTGATGGAGTTGTTACATTGTATTTAGATGAGATTTTGTATTTTGAATACAAAAATAGACGAATTGATATAGTTACTTTGAACAATATATATCATATGTATTCGAAAATGAAAGATATAGCAAAATTGCTAGAAAAATATAATTTTTGTGTTCCTCATGCGGCATATGTTGTAAATTTAGCTGAAATAGATAGGTATATGAAAAATGATAATCAAATTTTTATGTCGAATAACGAACCAATACCTATTTCTCAATTAAAGGCTAGACAGTTCAAAAAAGAATATATTCATTTTTTGAGCAATATACAAGGGAACTAAAATGGAAATAATAACATTGATTGCTAGTAGTGGAATAATAAATTCTTTATTGGTTGAACATCTATATGAATTATATGAAAAAAAGTATGAAAAATTTACATATATAATTTACTTTATCATATATACAGTAGTAATTGTTTTCATTAATCTCCTTAAAATCCCGTTGTTGAATCTCTTGACAAATATATTGTTTTTTCTTTTTTTGGATTATTATTTTTTTATTCACGAAAATATATCTGATTATTTTAGAGATTTGATTTATTTGTTTATGTTAATTATGTTAGATAGTATTGCTTTCTTCTTGGTTGGAAGTATCTATAAAAGTAAAAAAGTAGTAAATATTTTTAGATCGTTATCATCGCTATTATTAGTAATATTTTTTAATACGGCTATAAAAAAATATGTTTTGAAAACAAATATGAATTCAATACCTCATGTAGAAATAATTTTGTATTTATTTATCACTATTTTTTCCTTGTTTATGATTTATATGTTTAGTAAGGATTATGAATTGATAAAAGATGGTTTATCAAAAATATTGATGATTAGTATAGTTATAGGACAAGTGTTAATTAATTTTATAATTTTTCATTATTTAGAATATATTGGCAAAAGTTTTGCAATGGAAAAAGAAATGATTGAATCAAATAAACAAATGGAATTAAAAACAATGTATTATAATGGTTTAAAGGAAAGATATGACGAAAATAGAAAGATAATACATGATTTTAAAAATTATGTCCAAGCAATAAAAAGTACATATGATCAGGGATTAAAAGCAACGGGAGATAAATTGTACTTTCAAATAATGTCTGAATTTGATGGTATTAAAGTGAAGTATAATACATCGTTTGAAATTTTGGATATAATCCTAACTGATAAAGAAAACCAAGCCAAAAAGAAAAATATTAGATTTGATTTTATTATGGAAATAATTGATTTAAATTTTTTTACTGAACTTGATGCAATTACTGTGTTTGGAAATTTGTACGATAATGCAATAGAAGCATGCGAGGAAGTACAGAAAAATAATAGATTTATATCTACTAAAATTTATCAAGTAAAAAGGATGGTAATCATCAAAATTGAAAATAGTTGTTACAATCAAATTAAATATGATAACGGAGAAACTGTTAGCACAAAAAAGGGACATAAAGGGATTGGTTTAAAAAATATTAATAGTGTATTAAAAAAATATAATGGTATTTTTGATATAAATATAAATCATAATAATTGTACTGTAATTATTAGTATACCTTTAATGAAATAGTACAGAATTTTAGATTATAAATTAATAAGTAAAACAAAAGAAGTTTATTGAAATAAATCATATATTTCTGGAATGGGACTTCTTTTTTTGTTTCTTAACCTCTTCTAGAGAAAAACTAGAGGGGGTTTTTTTTGTATATAATCAGATCTCCTCCTGATTATCTTCAGCCAAAAAATACAATGGAGGAAGATAAAATGGAAAACGATTATAAAAGAAATTATTTTTGGATCAAAAGAGATCTTAAAGGAAACAAACACTATTATTTTAAAATAAAAGGTCAATACCATGAGGTATCGGAAGAAGTATATAAAACTTGTTACAATTCATTTAAAAAAGAAGAACGTGAAAAAGAAAAGAGAAGTGAGTTTAAAGTATCCAGTTTAGATCAGTTAGATAATAATAATACAGCGCTTGTAGATAAGATTGCTGATAGTAATAATCAATATGATACTTTTAATGTCAATGAAGAAGTTGAAAATATAATGAATATCATTAATCAACTTTCAGAAGAAGATAAGAATCTTATTACGAATCTTCTTATCAAGAATAAAACAGAAAGAGAACTCTCTACATTGATGGGTGTTTCTCAACCAGCAATACATAAACGTAAAAAAAGAATAATAGAAAATATCAAAAATAAGTCAAAAAAGTAACTTGTTTTTTTTATTGGGTTATCAAGTAATAAAAAAATGTCCAGTTATATATGAGGGGAGTTATTAAGCATCTCCTCTCAAGAGGACATTGAAAACAGAATAGTCTGAATCAGCAACAAAAAGTTTTCTAGCACGTTGATAGTTGCGCCAAGAGAATATGTGAACATAGAAATATAAGGTCACAATAAAATGTGAACTTTTTTCTCTGTTTCGTATTGGAGCGAGAAACAACTGATCATAAAAAGGTAGGGATAGACCTTTGCCGATATGAAAACGTAAATGATACTTCACTCTATTCAACAGTCGAGCGTGAACAAACCGTCGCAACAATTGAGGAGTGGTCTTTGACACGTGTGTCGTATGTTCTTGATGATCCTATACAGAAGCTGGTTTGGACATTGGAAAAAAGATTTGAACCGATACGTTTATTGATAGATCGTGACACCTGTAAAAAAATGCAGGTGTCATCATTGTGTTAATAAAGGAAAGGATTGATCTTATGAAAAAAGTACATATTTTAACACAAGAAGAAAATAAACTTTCTTCGAACCAGTTAGAGGAATATATGGAATTCGCTGCTAAAAACAATTATGAACTTACTGGAGAATTGCATTTTCATTTTTCCAATGCTTTTTATGAACCAGAGAAGTTTGTGAATACAATAAAGGATCTTACAACAAGCAGAACATTTGTTACTGATGGTGAGTGCATCGTGTTTGCTAATGCATTCAATGATGGAAGACTTCTTAAGGCATTTGAAGATAATGGCTTTGAAGTCTATGAACGTGACAGTGGTCGTCTTATTCAGGATGTGTTCAATGAATTCAACGAAAGACAGATTCACACTTTGAAAGCTGTAATTAACAGTGCATTAGAATCGGTTATTAATAATAAACCACTGTTTGTAACTAGCAATTCAAACAGTGAAGCCACTCATGATTGTGTACGAGAATATGTATCCAAGTATGACTTGGATCATGCTGTTGTTATTCAACTTTCAAATCTGAATGAAGAATTTAAAAAACAGATTGGAGATGTCATAAAAAATGAAAAGTGTGACCATCTGGTACTTATTGAACCTGATTCTTTTTCAAAACAAATGCAACAGGATGTTGTTGACTTTGCATTGGAAAATAATCTTAAAGTAGACAGTTACTATGCACAGCCAGAAGTTGAAATTTCATTACAGATGAAAGGCTTGGTTAACTGATTGAATGGATATCTTTGATTACTATTACATATATACATGCCTGAAGAAACTTGTCACCTATAAAAAGATCACTAAAAATGTTGCCAATAAAGTTCTGAAAAAGTATGAAGAAGAATGTAATCCACTTGTCAGATATCATTTTTAAATTCACAAAATAAAGTGAATAATGTCATGGATAGTTCGAAAGAGTTGTGGTACTGTGTGTGGTGATAAGAAAGGGGATTTTTAGAATGGCTCAAGCTCAAAAACAAGTACGCATTATCGAACCACTGGAAAGATTTGTAAACAGAATCAATCTTGTTGGCTGTTATGCAAGAGTCAGTTCAGACAGTGAAGATCAGCTTAATTCATATAACAATCAGGTTGATTTCTATGAATCCTTTGTCAACAGTCTTGAAAATTCGAAACTGGTTAAGATCTATACAGATGAAGGAATAACTGGAACAAGAATGGACAAAAGAGATGGTTTTCTTCAAATGATTGAGGACTGTCGAAAAGGTCTTATAAATAGAATAATTACTAAATCGATCAGTCGATTTGCACGAAATATAACGGAGACACTTTCAGTAGCAAGAGAACTGAAATCAATAGGTGTCTCCGTTTATTTTATGACAGAAAAAATTGATACAGCAAAAATGGGAAGTGAAATGATGCTTGCTGTTTATGCTGCCTGTGCTGAAATTGAATCAAAAGCAATTTCAAATGCACAAAAATGGGCATTTCGTACAAGGGCGAAAGAAGGAAGATACAATCAACCGAAACTGCCATATGGATATCAAAGAATAGATGGTGAAGTAAAAATCATAGAAGTTGAAGCAAAGATTGTTGAAGATATCTTTAATAAATATGTGAATAAAGATTTTTCGGTAACAAAACTTGTGGATTATCTGAATAAACATTATTTCAAAAAGAAAAAGTGGTCACAGTCCACAGTTTCATCAATGCTTAAAAATGAAAGGTATTGTGGAGATATGCTTCTTCAAAAAAAGTATTCACCTGATGTCTTTCCTTATAAGTTAGTCACAAATAAAGGTGAACTTGCACAGTATTATGTTTACGATGTGTTTCCAAAAATCATTGATCGTGAACTTTTTGAAAAGGCAAATGAAAAACTTGTGAACAACAAGTTGAAGTTCAACAAAAAACAGACGGATGGAAACAGAGAATATCTGCTGACATCAAAAATAAAATGTGAACATTGTGGTGGAACTTTTAAAAGAAGGGTGTTGAGGAATAAAGAATATTGGAGTTGCAGTAATCATGTTACTTCAGCAAAAAAATGTGAAGTAAAAATGATTGGAACGGACGAAATCGAAGATGCATTTTTAAAAATCTTCTATAAGCTCAAAGGAAATATTCACGTTCTGGAAGCCTATAAAAAACATATTGTGAATTTTACGACAAATGACGATGACAGATGTGAACTTGATCTCGCTAATCGTGAACTTAAAAAAGTAACCAGTTCTATCAATACACTTGTTCGATACTATCAGAAAGATCTTATCAGTCTGGAGGATTATAAGAAAAAGCATAACGAGTTGCTGGTAGACAAATCAGTTTTTGAAATGCAAAAGTGCAAACTCAATGAAAAAATCTATCAGAGGTTTGAAGTGATACAGACACAGATCATCATTGAATGTCTGGAATCAGCAAAAGAAATCACTGCACTGGATGAAGAAATCTTCAATACTTTAGTTGATTCGATTGAAGTGGGAACATTGGATATCCAGTTCACATTGAAAAACGATCTTAAGTTAAAAGTAGAAAGGAAACAGTTCTAATGGATAAAGAAAAGGCAAAAGAAAACAGAATGATACAGCAGTTTTTTAAAAACAAGGTCTTTTGGGGAATTGAAAGTATTCCTTTAAAAAGAAAAATCTACAGAGGTAAAAGAGATAAGAATGGATCTCGAAAAAATGAATGCTTCTATGTAAGTGAAGATCAGAAGTATCGAATTGAAGAAAGTGTTCTAGTAAAGAATGTGAATTTGTTGTTGGAAGAAGTTATCAATATGAAAGACAAATACATACAAGGATGGAACAGTGAATCAAGTGAACAGTATTTTGAAATACTAAACAGAAATGCACTTCAAAATGTGAATACAGAAAGTGACTACAAGAACTTTATCTGTGACTATCTGAATCAGCAAAATTCACAGGAATATGAAAATGTGAAGTTAAAAAGCAATATAGAAAAATGTGAATTCAAGAATATTATTGAAAAGATTGAGGTATATGAAACAGGAATACTGAGTATTTTCAATAATGGTCTTGAACTTTTTATTAATTATTAAGGAAAGGGGGTAAGATTGTGAACTATATTATCAGAGATGACAAAGAACATGAAACAACTGCACCGAAGGTTAAAGTGATTGCTCCAAGAAAGAAGTTTCAGCCATCATACAATGACAGGCAAAACAGGGAAATAAGAGTTGGAGCATACTGCAGAGTTTCAACAGATTCTGACGAACAGGAACTGAGTTATGAAACACAGTGTGAATATTATGAAAACTACATAAGCAGTCATGAAAACTGGGAACTTGTTGCCATTTATTCAGATGAAGGAATAACGGGTACATCAACCAATAAAAGATCAGATTTTATGCGTATGATTGATGATGCTCGAGCAGGAAAATTAGATATGATCATTACTAAAAGTATTACTCGATTTGCAAGGAACACTGTTGATTCACTGATGTATTTGAGAATCCTCAAGGAATACAATGTCGATGTTTACTTTGAAGTAGAGAATGTTCACAGTCTGGAAGCAAATGAGATGTTGCTGACGATCCTTTCAAGTGTTGCTCAACAAAGCAGTGAAGATAAAAGTGAAAGTATCAAGTGGGGATATCAAAGGCAGTTTGAAAAGGGAAAAGTTTATGCTGCTAACATGTATGGCTATAAGTCAAACAGAGGAACACTTGATATTATTGAAGAAGAAGCAGAAGTTGTTCGAGAAATCTTTTCTAAATATCTTTCAGGGATGAGCGAAAGTAAAATAGCAAGGTACCTGACGGAAAACAAAGTCCCCAAGAAGAACGGGAGTACAAAATGGGATTCAGGAACAATTGGCAGGATGCTGCAAAATGAAAAGTACAGTGGGGATGCTCTTTTAAAGAAGACATTCAGCATAGACTTTCTTCATAAGAAACGGTATAAAAATGAAGGTCAGAAGAAAATGTACTTTGTGGAAAACAGTCATCCTGCGATTGTGACTAAAGAAGTATTCAAAGCAGCTCAAGTAGAAAGAACAAAAAGGAACATGAAATCAAATGATGAAAAAGAAGTTGTGGAAAGTCACCATCAGAATCGCTATTCATCAAAAAATCCTTTAAGTAACAAAATCATCTGTTCAGAGTGTGGCGCCTTATATAGAAGGGCTGTCTGGACAAAAAGAAATAAGGAAAAAGAACCTGTATGGAGATGTTCAAACAGGTTAAAGAATGGAAATGCAATCTGTCCCAACAGTGTGACTTTAAAAGAAAAACCATTACTGGATGCTTTGACATCATTGATCAATGGAAAAACCAAATCAAAAGAAAAAACACGACTTGAACTTGCTAAAGAATTATCGGAATATTTGAATCCAAAAGATATTGTTGAAAAGAAACAAAAACTGAATTGTGAATTAGAAAATGTGAATTCACAAATAAATGAATTATTAGATAAAGGAATGTTACTTGTTGCCAGAGGCGTTCAAGACGAAAGTCAGATTGAGGAACCCTTGGCACAATGTTATCAAACCAAACAAATGCTTAAAAAAGAACTGCAAAAGCTTGATGACAAATACAATGCATTAAAGCAAGGTAGACAGGAAAAACTATTAAAAACGTTAGAAAAAAACAGCAATGAACATACTGTTATGACACAAGAAGATCTTGCAGTTTTTATTGATAGGATTGTTGTAAAAAAAGACAAGATTGAAATAGAAACAATTGATGATCAAAAATGTGAACTCCTATTAAATCAGATAAGTTAGAAATTTTTTTAGATGAATGCAAATGATTATTAAATATAGTAAAATATATTTAATGATTACTAAATAGATGGGAGGAGCATTATGTGTATTGATATAGTGGGTAAAAAGATACTGTTAATTGGAAATGGATTTGATTTAGCACATGGCTTACCTACGTCTTACAAAGATTTTTTAGATTTTTGTAAAATGGTGAGAGAACTATATACTTATCCAATAATAGATAATGAGTATAATCAAAAAAAATTAATTGATTGGAATACAGATAAAACTATAAAGAGTAAATTGTTAGAATGTTATGAAAATAGGAAAAATTGTTTTGAAGATAAAATCACAACTCAATGTAAAGAGTTAGATGAATTATATGATTGTATAAAAGAAAATGTTTGGATAAATTATTTTTTAGAACGAGAAAAATCCATTGGAGAAAATTGGATAGATTTTGAATCAGAAATTTCAAATGTTGTGCAAGCTATTGAAACTTTGAAAGGTTATATTGAAAGAGATGAAGACGTTTTAAAAATAAAAGATACAAAACAACAAACAATAATTTATTTTTTAAAGATTGCAAAAAAGAGTTTGCAAGATGTATTTAATTTAAAGAGAATAGATGGTTTTATTGAAGATATAAGCATTGAATTAGATAAATTGATAAGATCTCTAGAAATTTATATTTGTGAATTTGTAAATGAAATAGATATTATTAAAGAAAATGATGATATCAAAACTATTACTCCAGATTATGTATTGTCGTTTAATTATTCTAATACATATGAAAGAATATATGGTCAGTCAAAAGAAGTAACATATGATTATATACATGGTAAAGCAGATATAGAAAATAATGTTGATACATGTAATTTAGTTTTAGGAATTGATGAGTATCTAGAGGATGATAAAAATGATAAGTTAGAATTTATAGCATTTAAAAAATTTTATCAAAGAATTTATAAATCCACAGATAGTACATATATGAAGTGGGTAGAACAAATAAAAAAATATCCAGAAGTAAATCACAATTTATTTATTTTTGGACACTCTTTAGATAAAACGGATAGAGATATTTTAAAATTATTAATATGTAATGATAATGTAACAACTAAAATATATTATTACAGAAAAAATAAAAATGATAAAAAAGAATTGGGAAAATTGATTAAAAATCTAGTAAGGATTATGGGTCAAGATGAATTAATAAGTAGAACAATGGGAGAACATAAAACTATTGAATTTATACCACAGACAGTATTTGTAGCAAAGAATAATTAAATAAGATGGTTGTGAATAGAAAATAAATATGATAATTTGAAATAGTTAGAAAATTGAAAGAACGGTACAGAAAATGTTTTGATATATCGTATAATTTGATATTTATAAATATATTACTTTTATGAAATGATTATTTTATGGAAAATAATTTTAAAAAAAGATATAATGTTTTAAAGAGTGAAGGGGGTGTATCTATATTGAAAAAATTCTATGAAAATTGTCAAATATTTACACCTTTAGAAATTGTTAAATATATGCTTGATACAATAGGTTATAAAAACAATATTATTGGGAAAACGGTGTTAGAAAACTCATGCGGTGATGGGAATTTTTTGATTGAGATAACACAAAGATACATTAGATGTTGTATTAGAAAAAAATATAGCAAAAAGGAAATAAAAAAAGGATTAGAAAGAGATATCTATGGTTATGAATTGGATTCTAGACATTTTAAAAAATGTCTTGAAAATCTTGACAGTCTAGCTTGTGAATATGGCATTCATGATGTGAAATGGAAAATTTATAATAAAGACTATTTGAAAGAAATGAATAATAAAAAATTTGATTTTATAATTGGAAATCCACCATATATATCATATGCTGATTTAGATTTAGAAACGAGAGTATATATAAAAGATAAGTTTAGTTCTTGCAAGGAAGGAAAACCTGATTATTACTACGCATTTATTGAACAATCTTTAAATTTTTTAAATGAGACAGGAGTTTTAGCATATTTAATTCCAAATAATATTTTTAAGAATAGATTTGGTGAAAGAATAAGAAATATTATGAAAGATTCTCTGATGGAAGTTATTGATTATGATAACCTAAAAATGTTTGAGGGAAAATTAACCACATCATCTGTTATAATATGCAGTAAAGCTAAGAAGAAAAGGAGCATAGTTTATAAGAATATTCCTAATGAATTGACATATAAGATTCAAAAAAATAATTTGAATGAAAAATGGATTTTTAATACTGATATAGAACATATGGAAAGAGAACATGTTTTTGGTGATGAATTTAATGTTTTTATGTCTGTTGCTACATTGTTGAATAAAGCATTTGTAATAAGTGATTTTGTAGAAGAAAATGACTATTATATTGTAGAAAGAAATTATAGAATTGAAAAAGGAGCTGTTCGCCCAGCAGCAAGTCCAAGAGGATTGTCAAGAAATAGGACAGAGTTAATAATTTTTCCGTATAGATACGATAATGGATTGAAAAAAATAGGTGAAAATTTTTGTAACGAATTTCCACTTGCCTATGAATATTTAGAAAGATATAGAGACGAATTAGAAAAATCAAATAAAGATAGTGGAGCATTATGGTTTGAATACGGAAGATCACAAGCTTTAACGAAAATTAATACAGGGAAACTTTTAATTTCGCCGATAGTATCTAATAAAGTTAATGTGACAATATTAGATCAAATGCATATACCTTATTCTGGAATAGTAATTACTGCAAAAAATAATAATTTGTTAACAGAAGCAAAAAGGATTTTGGAAAGTGAAGATTTTTTAAAGTATATTGAGTCTATTGGCATTAAATCTAATGGAAATTCAATTAGAATTAGTGGAACAGATATAAAAAAATATAAGTACTAACAGAAAGGAAAAAATATATGTCGAAGGTAAACTTTAATGTAAATGCTTATACAGCACGGTTAATAGGTCGAGAAAATGTTGCTACGCTTAATGGTGCGATTTTAGAATTAGTAAAAAACACATATGACGCGGATGCTTCTATCTGTATATTATATTATGATGATATAGATCAATGTGTATACCTTATGGATAATGGATGTGGAATGAATAAAGAAGTCATACTAAAAAACTGGATGACTATTGGTAATTCTAGCAAGAAAAAAAACTATGTTTCAAATAAGGGACGAATACAGACTGGAGCCAAGGGAATAGGTAGATTTGCATTGGATAGATTAGCTGATGTATGTACTATGTTGACAATCAACAATAAAAATAACTTACTATGGAAAGTTGATTGGCGTGATTTCAACGATGAGACAAATATTACGGAAATATCTGCTGATTTAGATCTGGTAGAGATGAAACCACAGGATTTTTTAAGTGGTATACATAACAAAAATGTATTAAAGTTGGTAAATAAAAATTTTTCGACATGTACCCTCTTTAAAGTTTCTAACATGAGAGACCTTTGGTCTGACAAACAGTTAGATTCCATTCGTAATAATTTACGCTCATTAATCCCAATGGAAATATCAAAAATATTTAAAATATATATATTTAATAATTTGAACACAATAGAACAGGCAGAGATATTAACTGATAATAATGACTTCACCTATGATTATAAAATTGATTTTGAAGTAAAAGAAGGTAAAGGATTTATTAAAATTAATAGGAATGAATTTGATTTATTAGATCAGTTAGATAATATTAACAAAGTATTGATTGAACATGATATAGAACCTTTTACTGATGAAGATAAAAAAATGTTTAGTGGTGTGGAAAAAGAATATGTACTTAGTACAGCAGAGTTAACAAAGAATTTAATAGATAGATTTTTAGATTCGTTTGATGGAACTTTTTATTTTTCAAAAATTAATGTAGATAAGAAACGTGAAAAGCAATATTTTTATAAAAATCGTTCTCCCAAAAAAATAAATGATATTTTTAGTGGAATAAAAATTTATAGAGATTGTTTTAGAGTACGTCCGTATGGTGAATTTGGGACATCTAATTTTGATTGGTTACTTTTGGATAGTTTAAAATCACAATCACCTGCAGCTATAACTGGGAAAGGTAGATGGAAAGTTAGATCGGGACAAATGTTTGGGTCAGTAAATATTTCTAGAAGTAATATCAATTTACTAGATCAATCAAATAGAGAAGGAATTGTTGAAACACAAGAATTCAAGGCATTACGAGAAGCGCTAACTAAAATTATTTATTTATTCGAAACAGATAGACAGTATGTATTTAGAAAATTGAGATCTTATAATGAAATAATTGATGAATCTGAAAGAATTGAAAAGGAAATCAATGAAAAAGCAAAAAAAGAAGCTGAAATAAGAAAAAATAATTCTAATAAGTTATCAAAAATTGATAAAGAGAATGAAGTAAAATCAAATTATATTTCTGCTATCGATGTAAAAAAGGTACTGGATCGAAAAGATGATGAAATAAGAAATCTAGAACAAGAAAAAAACCTTTTAATGATATTAGCAACAACGGGGATTGTGACAAATACTTATATACATGAATTTAAAGCTCAAACTCAATTATTGAATAATAATGTAAGAACAGCATTAGTTGCTCTGAGAAAAAATGATTTCGATATATGTGAAAATGCTTTAGAAAGAGCATATGAAATTAGAAAGAGCTTGAATTCGTGGTTTGAAGTTACTATTAATGCAGTGAGTAAAGATCGAAGAAAAAGAAGAACAGTAGATATTGTTGATTATTTAAAAAACTATTTGAAAAGTTGGTCTGGACTTTTAAAAAACATAGATATAAAAATTGGAATGGACGCAGAGGAGAAATGTATAAAATTTCTTTGTTTTCCGTACGAAATAGACACAATTTTATCAAACTTAATAACAAATAGCATAACTTCTTTTGCTAAGGATGATAGACTTGATAAAGAAATAACTATTAATTTATCTAAAGAAAATAATGAATTATGCATATATTATACGGATAACGGAATGGGGTTATCAAATGCATATCGAAATAATCCTGATTTAATACTAGAACAATTTGAAAGTGATAGAAAGAACGAATTAGGGGAACTAAACGGAACAGGAATGGGAATGTATATTCTAAAAACAATAGTTGATACGTATAATGGTGTTGTAGATTTAGACGAGAATAGAAGACTAGAAAAAGGTTTTAGGGTAAGAATACTTTTAAAAGGAGTGAAATAATGTATAAAGTAGGTTATATTGATGACAGCGCTAAGACGTTTACTAACTATACTTATGGATTATTAGAATATGATATAGAATTGATATGTACAAATGAAAAGATGTCAAAAGTACAATTGGTTAACTGGGTTTTAGATAATCAAATAGAAGCAGTAATGATAGACTACAAATTGAATCCTAAATTTGAATTTGTTGGCACAGAATTAATTGCTTATTTAAATGATAAATTACCAGGATTACAATGTGTAGTATTAACTAGTTATAAGTCAAATTCTTTAGAAGAAAAACTAGTGCCAAAAGTATTAACATATGATAGAGATATTTTTAGTGAGCTTGATTGGACCGAAATAGCAGATACTTTAAAGGAATATTGTCAAATATTCAGAAATAGAATGCATTTATTAATAAATCAATATGAAAATTTATATAACAAAATTAAAGAAAAAAATGTTAACGCTGAAGAAAATGAGGAATTTTTAGATTTATATAAAATTCTTAGGGCATATGGAGAGGTTGATGATATACCAATAGAAATGCTTAATGATAATGTTAATGATAAATTGGATAGCTTATTAGATAAGTTGGATAAGGTATTAAAAAATGAATAGAGTACATGGACAATATAATATTATTAGACGATGTAACGTACAAGAACAAAATGACTATCATAAGTATAGAGATGATTTACGAGAAGATTTTTATCATATTTGTGGTTATTGCGGGAAACATGAAAAAATTACAAAGCACGGGTTTGAAATAGATCATTTTGTTCCCATTAAAATAGATAATTCTAAAAAAACTAAATACGATAACTTAGTTTATTCATGTTTTACTTGTAATAGAAAAAAAAGTTCTGACTGGCCAACAAAGGATACAAATGTTAGTAATAATGGAGTTGTTGGATATGTAGATCCTGCAACTCCAGAATTTGATAATCATTTAGAAAGAAATGAAGAAGGTAAAATTATTGCTAAAACGCCTGTAGGAGCATATATGGTAAAAAAACTAAAATTTGATATGCGTCCAATAGAGGTGATACATAAGTTAAACATGTTAATACATAAAAAAAATCAGCTAAGTGAAATGATTAAAACAAAAGCAAATGGGCGAGAAGATATATTGAAATATATTGAAATTCAAGAAGAAATTGATTCACTTATGGATATTATATTTTTAAATAAAGAATAAAAGTAAAAAATATTATAAAGTTTAAGAATTAAAATATACATAAATGATAAGCTTTTTTTAAGCTGATATACTAATCTTGTTTAAAAATTAAATATGTGTTGTAATATATACGGGAAAAGTAAATTGTGAGAATCTTATATACGTTATTAAGTCGCTTTTTAAAAAGGTAATAATATATGTAATGATATCTTTATTGACTCTTAAATTTAAAATTAAGAGTTAAAATGGATGTCATCGAAAAAACACCGATGAAATCAATGTTTTTTAAGATATTTTAAAGAATCAAAAAATAGCGATTTACGTGGATGTCACCCATATAAAAGGGTGTCACTACCTAAAAATCGCTATTTTTTACTTCGGAGATGAGGTAAAATGGATGTCATTAAAAGAAAGCAGGAAACCAAATGAAATTTTATATTAACAACAACGAATTAAGTGAAAAAGTATTTTGGAGAACACTAGAATCATTAGTAAGTCCAATGCAAAGAGTACATATCTTGGATGGGATGAAAGTGAAGATTGCCGATTATTTATGTTGGATTGAAATAGTGTAATGCTTTTAAAAGTGAATATGACAGATGAGATAGTAAATCAAGTGATTTACTATTTTTCTTTATTTATATGCAGAATCAATACAAAACTAACAGAATTAATACACCATGTTTATTTTTTGATATGAATAATGTAAATTTAAATTACCGAAGGCCAGAGGATTTATAGGAGGAGAAAAACATGAAACATAAGAGTATCGCTGCTACAATTTTAGCATTAGGAATTATGATAAGTAATGCGGGAATTGTTTCGGCTCATAATGATAATTTTACTGCAAAAAATACAGTGGCATATAATGAATTTTTAAACTTGAGTTCTTCACAGGTAAGAACTATGAACGCAACAGAAGAAGGTCAAAGTAAGTTAGATCAAGTAGCAAATAATGAGGATATTAATTCTATTAAGTATTTTAGCTCAAAAGGAAATAACGAAGCGCAAATTTCTTATAATAATAATACAGGACAATATATTTATACAGAATCACAAGATGATTCTAATTCACTTTTAATGATTGTAGATGATGAAAAATATCAAGTCATTTCTAAAGGAGAAAATGTTTATATGTTGTCAGAGGATGGGACAGAACAGTTGATAAGTGAAATGATTTATGAAGATGATTCGGCCAATAAGCAATACGATAATGTAGCAGAATTAGATGATATTGAATCACAAATTAGCACATATGGATATGGAAAAAACTATGGCCCATTTTATAAAACAAATAAATCATTATGTACTGTTTTAATGGTAATTAGTAAGACGACTAAATTATTTAAATGGGCTCATCCTGCTTTAGGAACAATTTCTTTTGTTTGTAAAACTGCATCAAAAGTTGGAGACAAATTTGTAAAAACAATGTATATAAAATTCTATCAAGCTTATGATACTGCAAAACCTAGCAATGTAAGAGAAACACAATATTGGTATTATGATAGTAATCATAAAAATTTAGCAAAAAGTAGAACTATCAAATTCAGTAATACAAGACCATCATAAATAAGAGGAGGAATACACTATGAGATTTTCAGAAGAAAAAACATTTAAATTTGGTTTTTATTGTTTGAATGCGCTCATATGTATTTATTCATTATATATGTTTGTAATTCAAAATGGTGCTTCAAATGAATCTGAAATATTGTTTTGTTCAACATTTGTTGTTGATGCAATTATGTATTATTTGAAAAGAAAAAATTAGTATTTAAAGAGAGTTAAAATTAGAGGCAGAACTTTTGTTCTGTCTTTATTGGTATTTGAACAATTATAGCAGTTGTTATAATTGATAAGGTTGGTATAATTATTATTTAGAAGGATTGGAGGAACAAGGAATATGTTAAAAATATTTCTTTATTTGATAGAAGGATTTATTATAGGCTATTTTGATTTTAAGTTTATTAAGAAAGATTTTAATTATTATTTGATTTCCTTTTTTTCAATTATTTTTACTTTAAGTCATGTTATTGCTGAACAGTATCTCGTTTATGATTATTTAAGTATTGTTATTACGATTACAATTCTTTATTTAATGAATGGATTAGATAATAAAATTAGTAAAACAATGAATCTGTTTATTTCAACATTTATAGGAATAGTTATTTGCATGTTTGATAGTATGTCTATACTAAAAATAATTTTTGTATTAAAAACAGGAAGTGAGGGAGTATGGTATTCACAAGATATTGTTTATTATATTATTTTAGTTACTACAAGATTAATGATATTTATTACCCTTTACTTATTAGATAAAAAACAAATTTTTAAACAATTGATTATTAGTAATAAGTATTTGACCCTATTGACTTCAATATCATTGGTGAACTGTTTAATAACAAGCTTCATTGCAAATGGTATTTATATGAATAGTATTTCTTATGGTTATGTTTATCTATTGGCAATTATTTTTATGGTAACAATAATCAGTGTTTTCATTATCATTTTAAGTATTAATAAAGATAATATGAGAATAAAAAAGCAAGAAATAGAACTTATTCAACTTAAATCAATAGAAGAAAAATATATTGCTGTTCAAAGTCAAAATAAAAGAAATGAAGAAATAAAACATGACTTGGAATATTTTATGAGTCTTGTTAACAAAAAGAGTGACTGTGATGAACTTACAAAAACATTGAAAAATACAATTAATAAAATAGATCAAAATCATATAAAGGTTTATTCAAAAAATAAAATATTCAATGGCTTATTAGAAGAAATAAAAGATACAGCAAATAAATATAATCAACAGGTCTTATATAATCTTAATGTTGGATTGATTGAGTTTTCTTTACAAGATTACGAAAGCGTATTAACATTGTTTCAAGAAATTTGTCAAAATAATGAAACAGAGAAAATTGATATTAATGCGAATGTAAAAAATGGCTTTATGATTATAGAATTTATTTTTAAACCAAAAAAGGAAATGGAATACGAGGTAGATAACAGGTATATATTAAAAGAAAAAATAGCGGATTATGAATCTATAAAATATGTTTTAAAATTATAAAGAAGTTTGGGTGGTATATATGAAAATTAAAATAATAGATGATGATATTCAATTTATGGACAGTTTAAAAAATACCTTAACAGGTGAATTTGATCATGTTTTAATAGATGGCAGTACAAGTTTTGAGGATGAATATGATTATGATATTTATTTTTTAGATATAGACATGCCTTATAATGGATTAGAAATAGCAAGAAAAATTAAGCAATTCAATGATGATATTATAGTTATTTTTGTATCATTTAAAGAGGATCTTATATTTGAGGCACTACAAACTTTTCCATATTATTTTTTGAGGAAAAAATATCTTCAAGAAGAATTACCAATCGTTATAAATAAAATAAAGAAAATGTTAGTAAATAATCAAATTGATATTTATTATAAGGGTAAAGAGATTTCTCTAGATGCTTCTAAAATATTATATATTGAAAAAAACGGGCAATATACACATATAGTTACAGAAAAAAATACTTATATTGTAAAACATTCTATGAAGTATTATGAAAAAAGATTGTCTGTGAAAATGTTTGGCCATGTATCTCAAGGCTTTCTAGCAAATTATCAATATGTTGAAAGTGAAAATAGTCAATATGTATTAATGAAGAATGGACATGTATCGTATTACAGTAGAGGAAGAAGAAAAAGGTTTTTAGATAATTATTTAAAATATATTACATAAGGATAATATTTAAATTTTATTTTCTAAATTTATATAAAATCTTGAAATATGAGAATATATAAATAAGAGAAAATATTATATTACGAGGTTTTATTATATTTTTTAGGTAAGGATAAACTTGTCTGAAATGTTAAATGTAACAAAGAAAACATTGATTTATTATGAAAATGAAGGTTTGGTAAAACCAGCAAGAGATAGCAATAATTATCGAAATTATAGTCAAGAAGACATTTCAAGAATTAAGTTTATACTTTTATTAAGAGAAATGGATGTAAATATTGAAGAAATCAAACAAATTATAAATGAAAAGAAATCTATTAGAGATATTTTAGAAAGTAAAAAAGATATGATCAAAAAGCAACATCTTGATTTAGAACATATAGATGAAAAAATTAATAATTATATTAAAAGAAGAAAAGTTAAAATAGCAGTTGATCACGTTTTAGATTATGGAACAATTTATGATTGTTTATACTTTTATAAAGATTATCTTCAATATGGACAAATAAATATAAAATATAGTGATGTAAAATGTTTTAAGTTATCAATGTCTAGTGAAATAGGTTTAATGAAGGTATTAGTTGTTCATATGAATTACTATGTGGATTTAGATATTGTTACACAACATGATACATATTCTTTTCAAATTATGAATAATGAAGTTGTTTATCAAATGATGGAAAAAATTAAAGATTATTCAGTAGAAGATCCACTTGGATTAGTTGATATTTATCTTAATAAACGAGATATGGTTTAATTAAATCAATATATTAATAGACATTTTAGAAAGTGGGCTAAAGAATATCATTTAGATAATCCAAGAGAAGATATTACACAAAAACTAAAGAGCAATATGTTCTTAAAATCAAAGTGGGTTAAATATAATGATAAAATAAAGATGCACATAAAATGTGTACTATCACTGGTGATGATTGTCCATATGTTTACCTTTCGTGATAGTTTGTGAAGCTAGGAAACTAGCTTTTTTAGGATAGAATTTATTGATGGTGATTGATATAATGAAAACAAGGAGATGGTAGTGTGAACGGTTTTGTAAGAATTAGAGAATTTGAAGAAAGTTATACATCGACAGAAAAATTAATAGCGAAATATATTCTTGAACATGGTAATGAGATTTTAAATTATTCTGCACAAATATTAGGAGAGAAGACAAATACTTCTGCCGCAGCTATTATTAGGTTTTCTAAAAAAATAGGTTTTAAAGGTTTTAGTGATTTAAAAATGAATTTAGCACAATCTCATTCAAATGAGCAACATGATTTAGATGTAGATATTATTTTTAATGAAAATGATGATATGACATCTTTAGTAGATAAAGGATGTCGTTTAAATATGAATACGGTATTGAAAACATATCAATTGATTAATGTTAGTGATTTAGAAAATGCTATAAATCTTTTATGCAATGCATCAACTATTTATCTGTTTGGAGTAGGTGGCTCTTCAGTTATTGCTAATGATATTGAACAAAAATTAATCAGAATTGGGAAAAAGGTTATTTATAATAATGATTTACATATTCAAATGACATTTACGCAAAGTATGACAAAGGATGATACGGCATTGATCATCAGTTATTCAGGAACAACGGCAGGATTGGTAGATATTTCTAAAATCTTAGTTGAAAAAAATATTCCGTATATTTCAATTACACAAATTAATCAAAATCTTATATCAAAAAATAGTACGGTTGCACTTAGAGTACCAAGCGAGGAAAAGGAGTTACGTATAGGAGCAGTTTCATCAAGAATTTCTTCTTTTGTAATTACTGATTTATTGTATTATGGTGTGTTTAAAAAGAACTTTGATAAAAATAAAGATAATTTGATTGATTCAAGAAATAATGTTTCAATTCTTAAAAAGTAGATTCATTTCAAGATGAATCTTTTATTTTAGGAATAATATTTTAAAATATATCAATTATTATTGAAATAATATTTCAATAATAATATAATGATATTGGAAGGAGGGGCCATATTAATGAAATTAAATCAGTTAGATACAGAAAAAGTAAACCAAAATTCATTACATATTGATGAAATGTCAACTATTGATATTTTAAAAACAATTAATAATGAAGATCAAAAAGTAGCATTTGCAGTACAAGACGTCATATTACAAATCGCTCAAGCGGTTGATTGTATCTATGAAAAAATGTGTTTAGGTGGAAGATTAATTTATGTAGGTGCTGGAACTTCTGGAAGGCTAGGAATACTAGATGCCTCTGAATGTCCACCAACTTATGGAGTTGAACCTACTCTTATCCAAGGAATTATTGCTGGAGGGATTAAAGCTGTTACTCAAGCAGTTGAAGGTGCAGAGGATTCGAAGCAATTAGCACAAATTGATTTAGAAAAAATAAATTTAAATGACAAAGATGTTGTTTGTGGAATTGCTGCTTCAGGAAGAACACCTTATGTAATTGCAGGATTGCAATATGCGCGCAAAATTGGCTGTTCTACAATTTCATTGTGTTGTGTTCAAAATGGAGAGATTTCAAAGTACGCTAATTATCCTATTGAAGTTGTTGTAGGACCAGAAGTTGTCACTGGCTCAACAAGAATGAAAGCTGGGACAGCACAAAAGATGGTTTTAAATATGATTTCAACTTCAGTGATGATTAAAAGAGGAAAAGTATTTGGAAACTTAATGGTTGATGTTCAACCAACAAATGAAAAATTAAAAATGAGAGCTGTTTCTATTGTTTGCCAATCTGTTGATTGTGATGAAGCAGAAGCAACAAGACTATTAAATAAAAGCAAGTTTAATGTTAAGATTGCTATTTTAATGGGTCTTACGGGTAAAGATGAAATAGAATGTCAAGAAGCTCTTGAAAAGAATAAAGGTAATATTAGCCTAACAGTTAGAAGTTTTTTATAGGAGGAATAAGCAATGAAAAGATATGTTGTAAAAAATGAAAAAAATAAAACATATAAAAATATGTTTGGGGTAACAGACTATGATATTCCAATGTTTGGATTTAAAAGTGCATTGTTGATTTTAGGTGCTACAATGTTATCTTTAATTGTTTGTGTAAATGGTTTTCATTATTTACATATTGATTTTCGCCTTCCTAATGCAATTATTAGTTCAATTGTATGCGGTTTATCTGTTGCTTATTCACAATTTTATATTGAAAGAAAAAAAGGAATGTGTAAAAGCTTTTGGATTGTTACAGGTATATTTACAATCATGGCTTTTGTGATGATATTAATGATTAGATAGGAGGAGAAAATATGTTTGAAAAGTTCTCGAACATTATTGAAGGTAAATTTGCTGGTCCTTTGGAAAAACTTTCCAATCAAAGACATTTACGTGCTATTCGTGATGGGATCATTGCTACTTTACCAATTATTATTGTAAGTTCATTATTAATGGTTGTTGCATTTTCATATAATCAAATGCCTGAATCATGGGCTTTGGCGAAGTTTATCAAAGCTAATGCAGTAGCTATTTTATTACCATATAGAATGTCAATGTATATTATGACATTATATGCAGTTTTTGGAATTGGTTATTCACTTGCAAAATCTTATGATTTAGATGGATTAAGTGGAGCAATTATGGCAGAGTTAACATTCTTATTAACGATTGTTCCTGTCTCTATTCCAGATGTGACTGATTCAATTACTGCATTAGCAAGTAAAAATGCAGAATTAAATGCATTTTTACAACAACTTCCTTCAGGATATGTTATTCCTGCAGAAAACTTAGGATCAGCAGGTATGTTTATTGGAATTTTATCTGCATTTATTGGAGTTGAAATTTATAGATTTACACAAGTAAAAGGTATAAAAATTACGATGCCTGCTGCTGTTCCACCAGCAGTAGCAAGATCTTTTGAATCTTTAACACCAACAATTATTATTATTTTAGGAATGTCTACCATTACAATGTGGTTAGGTATTGATGTTCATAGTATTGTCGGAACACTTATTAAACCATTAGTAAATGCAACAGATACTTTACCATCAACATTAATTATTATTTTCTTAATTATGTTTTTCTGGTCATTCGGTATTCATGGAGATTCTATTGTTAGTTCTCTTGCAAGACCAATTTGGTTAATTTTATTAGACCAAAATACAGCTGCGGTAGCTGCTGGAAAAGTAGCAACACATATTGGTGTTGAACCATTTTTACAATGGTTTGTGCATATTGGTGGATCAGGAGCAACACTTGGATTAGCTATCTTATTCTGTTTTAAAGCAAAATCTAAATATGGAAAAACTTTAGGAAGAACAACAATCTTACCATCTATTTTTAACATTAATGAACCAATGATTTTTGGGGCACCAATTGTTTTAAATCCGATGTTATTAATTCCTTTTATTGTTATTCCTTTAGTTCTAGCAACAATTGCTTGGGTTGCTACAGCAATGCATTTAGTTAATTGTGCTGTTACAATTGCTCCATGGACATTACCTGGACCAATTGGTGCTTATCTTGCATGTGGAGGAGATTGGAGAGCAGCAGTTTTGAATATTATTTTAATTGTAATCTCTGTTGTGTTATATTATCCATTCTTTAAAATGTATGATAAGGAATTATTAGAAGAAGAAAAAGCTAAAGAAGCTATTGAAGGATAAAAGGTGAAATTTATGTATATAGGTATTGATGGTGGTGGAACAAAGACAAAAATGGTTTCTTATGATGATGATGGAAATATAGGTCAAGAAATAGTTTTACCAACTGTTCATATTCTAAGTCAAACACCAAAAAAATGTATTGAAATATTAAAAGCTGGAGTTGAACAATTAGATCCACAAAGTGTTTCAAAAATTGGTATTGGTTTAGCAGGATATGGACAAGATAAAAAAATAAGAAAAGAAATAGAGGATATTTGTTTAAAAGCATTTAAAAATAGACCATTTGTTTTAAAAAGTGATGTACAAATAGCAATAGAAGGTGCTCTTGATGGTCAAGATGGTATTGTTGTGATTGCTGGAACGGGTAGTATTGCGCTTTCTTTGAAGGAAGGTATGTTACAACGTTGTGGTGGTTGGGGCTATCAATTAGGTGATGAAGGAAGTGCTTATTGGATTGCTAAAAAGATGTTGAATGTTTTTTGTCAAGAAGTTGATGGTCGTTTAGAAAAGACGATTTTATATGATTTAATTAAAAGAGAATGTCATTTAGTAAATGATTATGACATTATTACTTTTATGAATAATTTAAATCATGATCGTACAAAAATAGCTGCTTTAGCTTATATCAATGGCTTAGCAGCAAAAGAAAAAGATCCTAATGCTTTAAAAATATATAAACAAGCTGCAGAAGAAATATATAAACTTATTAACTTGTTATCTAAAAATTTTAAATCTCCCATTAACGTCTCTTATATAGGCGGTGTATTTCAACATGCAGGTTCCTTTATTATTCCTCATCTTCAAGATCAATTAGGAAATCGTTTTAATCTTATTCCACCTATTCATACACCAGAATATGGTGCCTATATACTTGCAAAGAAACTAAGGTGAGAAATCACCTTAGTTTTTAAAAGGAGGACATAAAATGGTATATATACAAAAGAAAAAAGATATTCTTTGGGGTGGAGCAACTGCTAGTAGTCAATATGAAGGAGGTTATGATTTAGATGGAAAAGGTTTAGATACACAAGATTGTAGACCTTATTTAAAGAGAACTTCTGATGCTACAACAGCAACACGCTTACTCACACAAGATGTTATAGATGAAGCAAAAAAATGTCAGGGTATTGGAAATTATCCTTTTAGAAAAGGCAGTGATGGATATCATCATATAGATGAAGATATTGCTTTATTAAAGGAATTAGGGATTGATATTTATAGATTTTCAATAAGTTGGGCAAGATTATATCCTCAAGGTGATGAGTTAGAACCAAATAAAAAAGGAATCGCGTTTTATGATCATATTTTTAAAGAAGTTCATAACGCGGGTATGAAAATATTTTTAACAATGAATCATTATGCTGTACCACTATATTTAGTAGAAAATTATGGTGGTTGGACAAATAGAAAATTAGTTACTTTTTATGAAAGATTTGCGAGAACTGTTTTTGAGCATTGGGGACAATATATTGATTATTTCTTACCATTTAATGAAATAAATGCAGGTTATTTTAGTCCTTATAATGGCGTAGGTTTAGTTAAAGAAAAAGACAAATTCTATAATCAAAGTCTTGTTTTTCAATCACTTCATCATCAATTTATTGCAAGTGCACAAACAATTAAAATAGCAAGAGAATTATCTCCTAAAAGTCAATCAGGATGTATGGTCGCATGTTTTTGTTATTATCCTTTAACATCTTCACCAGAAGATAATTTAAAAGCCGTTAGAGATGAAGAAATACATCAATGGTTTGCAGTTGATATTTTAGCTAATGGTCATTATCCAAGTTATATGGATCGCTTTTTTAGAGAAAATGATATTCATTTAAAAATGGAAGATGGCGATGAAGCATTGTTAAAAGAATATGCTTGTGATTTTGTTAGCTTTTCTTACTATTCAAGTTCAATTGCTACTGTTCAAGAAGATGGACAACAAACAGCAGGTAATTTAGTAGTTTCAACTAAAAATCCTTATTTAAAAGCAAGTGAATGGGGATGGCAAATTGACCCAATTGGTCTTAGAATTATGCTCAATAAAATGTATGATCGTACTCAAAAACCAATTTTTATTTCAGAAAACGGCTTAGGAGCAAGAGATCAATTAAATAGTGATTTTTCAATTCATGATCCTTATAGAATAGATTATTTAAAACAACATTTTAAACAAATAGAAGAAGCCATTGATGATGGTGTTGATGTTATTGGTTATATTATGTGGGGTGTTATTGATATTGTTTCAGCTGGAAGCTGTGAAATGGCAAAAAGATATGGAGTTATTTATGTAGATGGTGATAATTTAGGAAATGGTACATATAAACGTTATAAGAAGGATAGTTTTAAGTGGTATCATAATTATATTCAAGCTCAACATCAACAATTTAAGAAATGATTAATTTCATTTCTTTTTTCGAAACAATATTTTAAATTTTTTAATAAAAAAATGAAATTTTATGTATGAAAAGGCTTTCAAAATGATTTTGTTTTTGTTACAATACATATTGTACAACATGTCTAGACAATATTAAGTGCAAAATTGAGGAAGGAAATATAAAAATATGGGAAAAAGAATGAAGAAAGTTCTAGCATCTGCTATGTCTCTATCAATGGTTGCATCAATGGCCATGTCAGGGGTAAGTGCTACAACTTCAAGAGTTGATAGTTTGTTATCCAATATGTCATTAAGACAAAAGATAACACAAATGATGATGGTTGATTTTAGACAATGGAAAACAGCAGATGAAGAAGCAAAATCTGATTTTACTAAAATGAATTCAGAAGTACAAAAAATTGTAGAAGATTATGATTTTGGATCAGTTATTTTCTTTGCTAATAATATTAAAGAAACTAAACAAAGCTTCAATTTAACAATGGATTTACAAAAAGCAGCAACAAAAGATAATGGTATTCCATTATTGATTACAACTGATCAAGAAGGTGGAATTGTTTATCGTTTAGGATCAGGAACTGCTTTACCAGGTAATATGGCATTAGGAGCAACAGGTGACGTCAATAATGCTAAAATCGCTGGAGAAATTATTGGTAGTGAATTAAGTTCTTTAGGTATTAATACAACGTTAGCACCAGTTGTTGATGTAAATAATAATGCTAATAATCCGGTTATTGGATTACGCTCTTATGGTGAAGATGCTGAAATGGTTGGAAAAATGGCATCAGCTGAAATTGAAGGATTAGCTGAATATAATGTTATTGGATGTGCAAAACATTTCCCTGGTCATGGAGATACTGCAACAGATTCACATTATGGATTACCAATGGTTAATAAATCAAAAGAAGAATTATTGAATAATGAATTAAAACCATATCAAGTAGCAATTAATCAAGGTATTGAAATGATCATGTCAGCTCATATTCTTTACCCACAATTAGATGATACAACAGTTCATTCAGATAAAACTGGTAAAGAAGAAAAATTACCTTCAACATTATCTCATAAAATCTTAACTGATTTATTAAAAGGAGAAATGGGATTTAATGGTGTTGTAGTTACTGATGCAATGAACATGGCAGGTATTGCAGCAACTTATGATGAAGTACAAGCTGTTAAACTTGCTATTAATGCAGGGGTAGATTTAATTTGTATGCCAACAAATATTACTTGTTTAGAAGATATGTCTAAATTAGATGCCATTATTGATGGTGTAGAAAAAGCAGTAAATGATGGTGAAATTCAAGAATCTAGATTAGATGATGCAGTAACAAGAGTTTTAACATTAAAAGAAAATAAAGGAATTTTAGATTGGAAAGAATCTAACTATTCATTAGAAAAAGCATTAGCAACAGTAGGTTGTGATGAAAACAGAGCTAAAGAAAGAGAAATCGCTGCTAAAGCAGTAACAGTTGTTAAAAATGAAAATAATACATTACCATTAAATGTTACTAAAAAAAGTAAAGTATTATTAGTAGCAGCTGAAAATAACCAAAGATCATTAATGAAATATGGTGTAGAACGTGCTAAAAAAGCTGGATTAATTCCAGATGGAGCTGAAGTAAAAGTTACAAGATATATGGATCGTACACTTGCCTCTGATGCAACAGTTATTAATGCTGATGGTTCAACATATACATCAGCAATGACAGATTTACTAGATTGGTGTGATACACTTGTTGTTGTTTCAGATAATAGTGGATTAAATGTGAAAAAAGCGCATTATGAAAATAATTATACTGGAACACCTTATAACTTAGTAGATTACGTTGAAAAATCAGATTCTAATAAAACAACAGTAGTTATTTCTGCTAATAAACCATATGATGTACAAATGTATCCAAATGCTGATGCAATTATGGCTGTTTATGGATCAAAAGGAGATCCAACAGAACAATTAATTGGTGGAGCAACAGGTTCAACATCTGCTTCAGGACCAAATATTACAGCTGGTGTTGAAGTTGCATTCGGTGTCTTTGGAGCATCAGGAAAATTACCAGTAAGTATTCCTAAATATGTTCTTTCAACAGCTGATAATGGAACTGAAACAGGTTCATTCTCTGATGAAATTTTATATGGTAATGGTTATGGAATAACATACGATGCTAAAACAATTAATAGAGATGAATTAGAAAATAAAGTAGCAGAATTAGAAAAACTTGAAAAAGGAAACTATACTGATGCATCATGGTCAGTATTTGAAATTGCATTAAATGATGCTAAAGAAGTATTAAGTAAAGTAAGTTCACAAGAAGATATTGATGAAGCATTAGCAACATTAAATAAAGCATATGAAGCATTAACAGAAAACAAAAAAGAAGAACCAACAAATCCATCTGATAAAAAAGATGAATCAACAAATAAAAAAGACGAAACAGTTAAAACAGAAACAAAGAAAAATACACAAAAATCAAAAGTAAAAACAGGAGATAATACAGCAATTACAGCATTTGCAGTAATGATGTTTATTTCAGGATGTGTATTTGTATTAGCAAGAAGAAAAAGAAATGATTAATTAAAATGTCCTCTTCGTTGAAATCAACGAGGAGGATTTTTTTATTTTAATCACTTTGATTATCAAGTATAATTAAATAAATAAACAAAGAAAGGATTAGAGTGATGATTGATTTAAGAGAATATTTTTATAATAAGATAAAAAATGAAATGGATCATTGGGATATGTCAGATGCTTATTCTATTACCTTTTTTCTATATAGTAATGAAGCATATACATATAAAGAATATTCTAATGTTTGTGAATTTAGTATTTCTTTAAATAATGAAACTTTCTTTAAAAGTGAATATTCTGGAGATGATGAAGGTCTTTATAGTGAAGAAAGATGGAATTATGCATATTTAGAGCAAGATGATAAAGATATGCTTGATGAAAAAGGAATGGAAACTTTATTTGCGTGGTATAAACAAGAAGGTATAGAGAATATTGGTTATGAAGATCCTGATTGTTATGATGAAAATTGTAGATATATAGGAAAAGGTCCAGTAGGGTATTATGAATTATTAGAAGTGATTAGTGATGTTGCTAGAAGATTAATTAAAGAAGATTATTTTCTACAAAGATGTGGTAAGAGAATTCCTATTATTATTCAAGATTTAGAATTTACGTGGTATGTTCTTGAGGCAACAAAGAAAGTAAATATCCATGATGAAGCACATGATTTTTTTAAAGCATTAGAATCTGGAAATATGTAACTTATTTGTATTTTTTAATAAGTTTTGATAAAATCTATTCAGTTTAGAAATGAGGAATAGGATGACTACTAGAGATATACAAAGAGAAGAAACGAAAAAGAGAATATATGATGTTGCTTTTAAGTTATTTGATGAATTTGGATATGATAAGGTAAAAGTAAGTGATATTGCTAAGGCAGCAAATGTTTCTGTAGGATCTGTGTATTATCATTATAAGAATAAAGAAGCAATTATTGATTATGGCTATTATGAATTTGATCAAATGTTAAAAGAAGCTTATGAAAAACAAAGTTTTGATAACGAAAGAGAAGCTATTTTATTTTTAATAGATTTTCAAATTAAAGATGTCTTTTTAGATATTGGATTAAAGATGACAACTATTTGTTTTAAAAATCAAATAAATGCTGAAAATACATATCTTCATAGTGATGAAAGATATCTTTATCAAAAACTTTTAGAAAACTTAAATAATATACAACATATGAATAAAGAACATGCTGCTAAAATGATGTTAAGAATTAGTCGAGGAAGTATTTATGATTGGTGTTGTCATAATGGAAGTTATGATTTAATAGAAGCAGTGCATGAAGAAATTTCTATTGTATTAGATTATATTGGTTTGTAGAAAGACGAAAGTCTTTCTATTTTTTTTGTTTCTATGTGAAAAAATTATTAAGTTATTGACAATTGAATTGTAAAGGCTTACGATGTATATATAAGTTGACCGAATAAGTTCAGTGAACTAATTCAAGGAGGAATTTGGTATGAATAAATATCAACATTTATTTTCACCGATTAAAATCGGTACAGTAGAAGTACCTAATCGTATTGCATTACTTCCAATGGGTGTCTTTTCATCACGTATGATGAATAATGATGGAAGTTATACAAAAGATGGGGCAGATTATTATATTGAAAGAGCAAAAGGAGGAACTGGTTTAATTATTACTGGTTTAGTTCCTGTGCCAAAAGGAGCAGGACTTCCTAGTATTGTTAATGATGTTAAAAGCTACACTGAAAATATGAAATATTTAGCAGATGGTGTGCATAAATACGGTTCAAAAGTATTTGTCATGTTAACTGCTATGTCTGGTAGAGCTTCTATTCATCCTACAGATCCAGCACCTAGTTCAATGCCTAATGTATGGGATCCATCTAAAAATAATCCAGAAATGAGTATTGAAGATATTCATCAATATATTGAATGGTTTGCTCAAGGAGCAAAAGCTGCTAAAGATGCAGGGATTGATGGAGTTGAAATTCATGCTGTACACGAAGGTTATTTATTAGATCAATTTACAATTGCAGCATGGAATAAACGTAATGATGAATATGGTGGAAGTTTAGAAAATCGTTTAAGATTCCCATGTGAAATTGTAAAAGCTATTAAAAAAGCTTGTGGGGAAGATTTCCCAGTTTCTGTAAGATATTCTGTTGTAAGTAAAACAAAAGATTTTAACAGAGGTGCTTTACCAGGTGAAGAATATCAAGAATTTGGTAGAGATTATGAAGAAAGTGAAAAAGTAGCTAAGATGTTAGAAGAAGCAGGTTATGATATGCTTGATTGTGATAATGGTTCTTATGATGCTTGGTATTGGCCACATCCACCAGTATATATGCCAAAAGCATGTAACTTGGAAGATGTTGAAAAGGTAAAACAATGGGTTAATATTCCTGTTATTTGTGGTGGTCGTTTTGATAATCCTGAACTTGCTGAAAAAGAAATTGCGGCAGGAAAGATTGATATGATGGGTATGGGTCGTCCATTACTTGCAGATCCTGATTTAGCTAATAAGTTTAAAGAAGGAAGAGAAGATGATATTAGACCATGTATTTCTTGTCACTTTGGGTGTTTAGCACGTATTTTCCAAGTTGATATGAAAACAATGTCTTCTAAAGATATTTCATGTGCTTTAAATCCACGTTGTGGAATGGAAAATCATTATAATATTACGAAAGCAGATGTAATAAAGAAAGTCGCTGTTGTCGGTGGTGGTATCGCTGGTATGGAAGCTGCACGCGTGGCTGCTCTTCGAGGACATAGTGTTGACTTGTATGAAAAAACTGATCGTTTAGGTGGTGTCTTTAATGAAGCAAGTGCTTTTGATTTTAAAGATGATGATCGTCGTTTATTAGCTTGGTATAAAAAACAAATCAAAGATGCGGGAGTTAATGTTAAATTTAATACTGAATTTAAAGTAGAAGATAAAGCAAATTATGATGTTGTTTTTGTAGCTACTGGAGCAAGTGAAAAACGTTTAGATAATATTCCTGGATTTGATCAACCAAATGTAAGATATGCAGTTGATGTTTTAGATAAACAAGATATTAAAGATCAAAATGTTGTCATCATCGGTGGAGGTCTTACAGGTTGTGAATTAGCTTATGACCTTGCTAGAAAGAATAAAAAAGTTTCAGTTGTTGAAGCTTTACCTACTATTATGAATGTAGAAGGTCTTGCAGCTCCAAACTATAATATGCTTGTTGAATTAATGGAATATTACCATGTTGATCTTTATAAAAATGCAACAGTAAAAGAATATAAAGATGGTAAATTGATGATTGATGTGATGACAACAAACGAACCAAATATTAATAATAGAGCACGTATGATGTCATTATTTGGGGTACATCATACATCAAAAGCAATTGAAGCTGATACAGTTGTTGTATCTGTTGGTTATAAATCTAATCAAACATTATATGATTCAATTAAAGGAGAAAATGTCTATTTATTAGGAGATGCTATTCAACCAGGTAACTTAATGACTGCTATTTGGGGCGCATATACAACAGCTTTAAAAATTTAAGATAATACGAGACAAAATTGTCTCGTATTTTTCTAATAAAAAAATACAAATAATGGATTAGAAATTTTTATTGATGCTGTTAATCAAAATTTACACGATCTTTTACCATTAGATTTAGAATTAAGTAATGAAGGATTAAAAAATGGCTTCAAAAAAGGACAATTCCTAGAAATAGAGCCTATGCTTCTAATTTTTTATCACGATTAGGATTAAATGAGAAAGATACAAAAGGTATTATTGATATATGTCAAGGCTTATCATTGAATGATAGTTATTGGGTTGTACAAGAAAATTGTAAAGACTTATTTAAAGATAAAAATCTTTATCATAATTCTTTTAATACCAACATTGCTTCTATTGCTTTTACAGGATATGGAAGTTATACAAGAACTTTATTTAAATCATCACCTGAATTTACAACAAATGGGATGCTTGCAAAATCATGGAGAAGAATAAAAAATAATATTTTTCTTTATAAATCGGGAACAGAAGGATTTGCGAATAGTGGCTTAGAACCTTATAGTGAATATTATGCTTCACAGATTGCTAAAACAATGGATTTACATTATGTGGATTATGGGCTTTCTAAATGGAAAGGAAAGCTTTGTTCAACATGTTTACTTTTCACAAATGAAAACATATCTTATATTCCAGTTGGAAGAAATTATTCAAAAAAGAGTTTTAGAATTATTAGAATAGTAGAGCATATCTACTATTTTCATTTTAAATTAATAAATTACTTGACTATATCCTAAGGTCATACTGTTTAATATAAGTAGAGGTGATAGTTATGACAACACATGAAGTAGAAGAAATGTTAGATATTACAAAGAAAATGTTGATTTATTATGAAAATGAAGGTTTAGTGAAACCATTAAGAGATAATAATTATCGATGTTATAATCAAGATGATGTTTCAAAAATTAAGTTTATTCTCCTATTAAGAGAGATGGACGTCACTATAGAAGAAATCAAACAGATTATTAATAAAAAGAAATCAATTAGAGATGTTTTGGAAAATAAAAAAGATTTGATAAAACAACGACAACTTGATTTAGATCATATAGATGAAAAAATTAATAATTATATTAAAAGAAAAAAAGTTAAAATAGCAGTAGATAATGTTTTAGATTATGGAACGATTTATGATCGTTTATATTTTTATAAAGATTTTCTTCAATATTTTCAGACAGAAATAAAATACAGTGATGTCAAATGCTTTAAACTATCAATGTCCAGTTCAATTGGATATATGAAATTCATGGAAGTACATATGAATTATTATGTGGATTTAGATGTTGTTACACAACATGATACTTATTCTTTTCAAATTATGAACAATGAAGTTGTTTATCAAATGATGGAAAGAATTAAAGCTTATCCATTAGAAGATCCTCTTGGATTGGTTAACATCTATCTTAATAAACGAGATATGGTTCAACTTAATCAATATATTAATCGACATTTTAGAAAGTGGGCTAAAGAATATCATTTAGATAATCCAAGAGATAGTATAATAAGAAGATACAAATAAGACCAATTTGTTCCAAAATAAAAAGCTGATTCTAAAAGAGAGTATGATTAAAATGCACATAGAAATGTGTCTATCACTAATCCCTCTCCATATATGAGTTCATTTTCTATTGCAATCATGCTAGTGATAGGAGGAGAAATTCTCTTTCTCCTTTTTTAATTGACAAAAGAAAGAACAAAGATTAAAATATAAATAGGAATTATTCCTAACAAGGAATAAAAGGAGGAAATAAACATGGCTAATAAATATGCAGGAACACAAACAGAAAAGAACTTAATGGAAGCTTTTTCAGGAGAATCACAAGCAAGAAATAAATATACTTACTTCGCTTCAAAAGCAAAAAAAGAAGGTTTTGAACAAATTTCATCTTTATTCTTAAAAACAGCAGATAATGAAAAAGAACATGCTAAAATGTGGTTTAAAGAATTAAATGGTATTGGAAATACAGCTGAAAACCTAGTAGCAGCAGCTGAAGGTGAAAACTACGAATGGACAGATATGTATGAAGGCTTTGCAAAAACTGCAGAAGAAGAAGGTTTTCCAGAACTTGCAGCTAAATTCCGTATGGTTGGAGAAATCGAAAAACATCATGAAGAACGTTATAGAGCATTATTGCATAATGTAGAAATGCAAGAAGTTTTCGCTAAAAGTGAAGTAAAGGTTTGGGAATGTCGTAACTGTGGACATATCGTTGTTGGGGAAAAAGCACCTGATGTTTGTCCAGTATGTGATCATCCACAAGCGTACTTTGAAGTTCATGCAGAAAATTATTAATAAGAAAGGTGCTTTGGCATCTTTTTTATTATTTTTATATAAGAATATTTTTTAAGTTTTTTGTTCTCTTTTCATAAATAAAAATATTTATTCGTATAATAATAGCTGTCAAAGAAAGGCAGATGAAAGTGAATAAATGTTATAAATATGTTTTATCTTTAGGCTATTTATGTTAGAAAGCATTTAATTTGCTGTATTACCATAAAAGAATGAGCATTACACCAAAACACTATCAAAAACAACTTTTTAATCATCGTCAAAATAATTTACAAGACATTTAGGAGAAAAAATTATGTATTATCAAACAACATATAAATCACCCTTAGGAATTTTATATTTAGTAAGTGATGAAGAAAATTTAATAGGATTGTGGCTTGAAGGACAAAAATATTTTCAGGCAACATTAAAAGAAGAACCCATCATTAATGATCAAATAGAGATACTCCAAGAAACCAAAAGTTGGTTAGAGCGTTATTTTAAAGGAGAAAAACCAGATATTAAAGAGCTTTCTTTAAAACCACAAGGAAGTCTTTTTAGACAAGAAGTGTGGAAACTTCTTTGTGAAATACCTTATGGTGAAGTCACAACTTATGGAAAGATTGCTAAAGTTGTAGCTCAAAAACTTCATAAAGAAAAAATGTCAGGACAAGCCGTAGGGAATGCGGTAGGTCATAATCCTATTTCAATTATCATTCCGTGTCATCGTGTCGTTGGTACAAGTGGCAGTTTAACGGGATATGCAGGTGGTATTGATAAAAAAATTGCTTTATTAAAACATGAAGGTGTGGATATGACACGTTATTTTAAACCTAAAGCCAGATAATTCTGGTTTTTCTTTTATTTTACTTTTATTATAGTATAATAAAAGTAGGGTGAGGATAATGAATGCATTAAAAGAAACGAAGAAAAAACATTTATTAGCTATTTTAAAATATCTCTATCTTCATAATAGTTCAACAATGAACGAATTAGTAGGAAATCTTCAATTATCACAACCAAGTATTCGTAATATGGTAAGAATACTTCAAGAAAAACAATTGATTCAAGAAGTAGGAAATGACTTATCAAGTGGTGGAAGATGTCCAACACGTTTTGCCTTAAATGAAAAGAATTATTTAATTCTATGTCTTTATATTCAAGTGGATAAAATCATTTATCAAGTAAGAAGTTTTAGTGAAATAAAAAAAGAAGATATATTATTTTATCAAGGGGAAGAAGAATTAAAAAAAATAATAAGACAATTAGTAGATAAAAATGAAGTTCATTGTTGTCAAATAGCGGTTGAAGGAATTGTCTATGAAGATGAATACGTTACTGATCATCAAAATATTCTAAAAAAACATCATTGGGTGAAAGATATCAAAAAAGAAATAGATCTGCCAATTCAACTCCAAAATGATGTCAAGATGATTCATCAAGGATGTTATTTTACGTATCAACAAGACACTACTTATTATCTATATATAAATGAGGTGGGAATAGGAAGCTCTTATTTTTATAAAGATGAACCGCTATATGGAAATACTGGAATCATGGGTGAAATAGGCTTGATATCTTTTAAAGGAAAAACGATTAATCAACGCATTCGTGAATGTCAAAGTCAAGATGAATTTAATGAACTTCTGGGGTTATTGGTAAGTATGATTTTTACAATGCTTGATCCAACGCGTTTAGAATTCTCATTAGATTTAAAATGGAATTATGAAGAAAAGATTATTAAAAATATATTAAATAAAATAGATAAAAATTGTTTTAAAAATCTTTATTTTCATAAAGATATTTCTTCAATGTTATTTGAGGGATTGACTTATCGAGGTATTGTTTATTTATTGAAAGAAAGGATTGAAAGAGATGGAAAAATATAAAGCGATTATTTATGATATTGATGGTACACTTTTAGATACTTTAAAATTGAATATGTACCCCCTTATGAAAATTATTAAAGAAGAAACAGGAGAAGATTGGACTTTTGAACAGGTTTTAAAATTTGCAGCCTATCCAGGCATGAAGGTCATGGAAGAATTAGGCGTTAAAGATCAAGAAAAAACCTATGCTAGATGGGTGCAATATGTAAATGACTATGAAGATGGTGCTACTTTATTTGAAGGATTTGAAGAAGTTTTAGAAACATTTAAAAACAAAAAAATCAAACAAGAAATTGTCTCTTCTAAACTTAGAGAACAATATGAAATTGATATTGTTTCTAAAGGAATTGATCAATACATGGAAGCTGTTATTTTACAAGATGATACTACTTTTCATAAACCTCATCCGGAACCATTATTAAAATGTATTGAAAAATTAAATTTAAAACCTGAAGAAGTCATTTATATTGGAGATGCTCATTCGGATTATGAAGCATCTAAAAATGCACACATTGATTTTGGTCTTGCAAAATGGGGTAGTGTTGCTACGCAAGAAATACCAGCCACTTTGGTTTTCAAACAACCAAAGGACTTATTGCGATTATTAAAAAAATAATTTTTCTTTTAGAATTATTTGGTTTTTCTTTAGAAATAGTTCACGGCTTGTTTATATAACTTTTTTATGCTTTTTTTAACAAAAGGAGGCATCTATGAAGTTACGTTACATCTACCAAAGTGTTTTATTTATTATTGGACTATTCTTTATTTTATTAGGATTCGTTGGTTTATTGCTTCCAATTGCTCCTCAAGTTCCATTCTTTATTATTGGAGCAATTTGTTTAATGAAATCATCAAATCGTATTAGAGATTGGGTAAAACAACATGCCCTTTATAAAAAGCATCGTCAAAAATTTATAGAAAAATCGAAATTATTAAAGCGAATACTTGGTTAGTACTCGCTTTTTAGTATTTCTATAAAATTTTTTTGTAATAAAGAAGTAGGTTTCTTTTTTTAATAAGATGCCAATGATATAAAGGTATGTTTTCTTTAACCATTATTTTTACATTTTCTGGTAAATCAAAAATAGCGACAATTTGTTTGTTATCAATAAAATCAGGTATTTCTTGATTTTGCATGGCTTGTCTAGCGACTATTATTTTTTCATCTTTAAGATCTTTTTCTGCAATGATTTTTTTAGAAGCGAAGGGATGCTCTTTAAAAGTAAGAATATCTAAAGAATTTGTACTCTTTAAAGGAATTCCTTCATAAAGATTTCTATCGTAATCATGAATAAAAAGATCAAAATCAAGAAGATTGCTTTCTAATTGTTTTAATAATGTTTCTTTATCACCACTTAATAAATGAAATTGTACATGAGGATAATGCTCTTGAAAGAGTTTCATCATTTTCACAATTTCACTTAAATTATCTGTTTGCCCTGTTCCAATATAGAGAGGTCCTGTTAAAGGATCGCTTTTCATTTTTCTATTATTAAAGGATATGGATTTAATGAAACAGAAAGGGAGGTCAAAGAAATGTGTGATTATGCAAACTATCTTGAAAGAAAAGCAAGAAATGAAGGAATTAGTCAAGGAATCAACCAAGGCAAAAAAATAGAACGTAAAGAAAAGAATATAGAGTATGTAAGAAAACTAATGGAAAGATTACAAATGTCATTTAAAGAAGCGGTTAGTTTATTAGAAATACCAGAAAAAGAAATTGAAGAAATAGAAAAATACTTTCAATCATAAATAATGAACTTAAAGGTAAAAAAGATATTTTTAATTAGAGTAAAAGAGGCTTTTGTAGCCTCTTTTTAAGCAAGTGTTTTTTTCACAAAATGCTTGAAATAAACACCATTAAGAATTGTTGTCATTAAATCTGAAATCGGTTCTGCTAGAACAACAGCATAAACTCCATAACTTGGTAAAATAAATGGTAACAGATAAATCAAAGGTATTAATAAAATGATTTTTCTAAAGAATGCAAAGAAAAATGCATTTTTTCCACAACCTAATGCATTATAGGTTTGTTGGAAAGTAGAGAAAGCACCCATAATAATAAAGCCAAAGATATAGATTCTTAATAATTGATAAGAAAGTTGAATTAACTGAGTATTATTAGCAAATAAGGAAACAAATACTTGAGGGAAGGCTTCCATTAGTAAAACACCAATAATTGAATAGGTTAAAGCTACTTTGATCGTAATTTTAATAGTCTCTTTTACACGATTATATTTTTTTGCGCCAAAATTGTAACTAATAATAGGTTGTGCTCCTTGGGCAATTCCTTCCATAGGAAGAGATAGGATTTGTGACATTGAAAGAAGTATTGTCATAGCACTTACCGATAAATCTCCACCATAAAGAAGAAGCTGTCTATTAAAGGCGACTTGTAAAATTCCTTCTGTTGATGACATAAAGAAAGGAGTAAAACCTAAACCTAATATCTTTTTCATAATATTTTTATCAAATAAAAGATATTCTTTTCTTATTTTTATAATTGTCTTTTTACCAAATAAAAAAGATAACACCCAAATACATGAGACGAATTGCGAAATAATGGTTGCAAGGGCAGCGCCAGCAACATTCATATGTAAAACATAGATAAAGATAGGATCTAAAATAATATTTAAAATACCACCAATAAGTAAAGTCATCATACCAAACTTCGCATAACCTTGAGTGTTGATAAAATAATTAAGACCGACTGTTAATTGGATAAACACAGTTCCAACTGCATAAATTCTTAAATAAGATAAAGCATAAGGAAGTGTTTTTTGACTTGCTCCAAAAAGAATAAGAATTTTATCACCCCAAACCAAAAGACAAAACATAATTATAAGAGAGGTCAAAATTAAACTACTAAACGCATTTCCTAAAATTCTTTCAGCTTCTTTGGGGTTCTTTTCTCCTAATTTAATAGAGGCAAGTGGAGCACCACCTCGACCAAAAAGATTACTAAAAGCAGTAATGATTGTAATAATTGATGTACATAAACCAATTCCTGCAATGGATAAACCACCATCGGGTAGTCTACCGATATAAATACGATCAACCATATTATAAATAAGTGTTGCAAGCTGTGCCAAAATGGATGGTAAAGCGAGCGAGAATAAAAGTGATGACACTTTTTCGTTTTCTAATCGATGATTCATAAATACCTCCAAACAGTCTTAATTATAAATGTTTAATTATAAAGGTCAATATGATAAAATTATGGAAAGAAAGAAGGGGAAAGTATGGCATTATTTGATGACTTAACAAAAAAAGCGGCAAAGTTTACGGAAAAAACAATTGAAAAATCTTCTGAACTTGCAGATACTGCAAAAACGAAAGTAAGTATTAAAAGTGCAGAAGCTGATTTGGATGATCAATTTATTGAATTAGGAAAGTTGTATTATGAAGTTTTAAACAAGGACAATGTCTTTGATGAAAAAGCTGCTCCAGTTGTTCAAAAGATTGATGAAATCAATCAACGTATTGAAAGTTTGAAATCAAGTCTTGAAAAAAAATAACGCAATTACTGTTCATATTTACTATACTGGAGAAAATGGAAGTGCGAAAGCTTTTGTCAAAGAGATGTTAACAAGTGGTCTTGTTGATGAAATTAGAAAAGAAAAAGGAAATAGAAGCTATGAATATTTCTTTTCAGTAGAAGATGAAGAAACGGTTTTATTAGTAGATAGTTGGGATAATCAAGAAGCAATTGATTTACATCATGCTTCTAGTATCATGGATAAAATAACGGAACTAAGAATCAAATATCATCTACGTATGAAAGTTGAACGCTATTTTTTAGATGAAACAGGAATACCAAAAAAAGATCAAAAGTTTATTCAAAAATAAGGACCTATTGAGGAAATAGGTCCTTCAGACTATTAACATTTTATTTGTTAACAGTTTGAAAGAAGGCTACTAAAAAGGTTTTCTTTTGCTGTAAAAACACAGTATATTATTCAAAGAAGGGAAAAAGGCAAAAAAAGAGTATGATAAAAAACATCGATACAGAGGGAAAAAAGAAAGAAAATAGAGAAAAAAACAAAAAAAGATAGAAAAAAAGCTTTACAAAAGGGAGAGGGGATGGTAATATAAATGGGCACTCGACGAGAGAGTCAAGTGAGAGGACATTGAAAACTGAACAGGAAAGAATAAAACACAACGTCAATTAAGTTTAAGAAATAAAAAAGAGCTAAACAG
>ENA-OQIK01000115-OQIK01000115.1-human-gut-metagenome-genome-assembly--contig:-NODE-115-length-70140-cov-7.001513_pt1 | contig 70140 bp, 74 predicted proteins | sample MGYA00242578_ERZ504743 | MGnify/ENA primary metagenome ERZ504743 (study PRJEB26092, sample SAMD00036441) | human gut metagenome | host: Homo sapiens | study: EMG produced TPA metagenomics assembly of...
ACGAGGTAGATAGGGCAGGGGTGGAAGTGCCGTAAGGCATGGAGCTGACTGTTACTAATCGGTCGAGGGCTTGACCTGAATGGTTGTGTTCACAAAAAATGGAATGATAGATGTGTAGTGTATGCGGTTTTGAAGGTATATCGGAAAAACCATCGGAGAGATCCGATGGTTTTTTACTGTTAAAAAATAAAAGAAAGAGCGCTGCTAATGAGAAAAAATACTCATTAACAGCGCTTTTCATTTCACAGAAAAAGCAGTATTATGGGGTTAGAAGAGTCTAACACAAAACAGACTCTTACACACTCAGGAAAAAAGATGCAGGGAGGAAAGTTATGTTTCTTGAGATTAATAACCTGAAGAAGAGTTTTGGAACCGGTGAAAGCCGTGTGGAGGTCTTAAAGGGAATCCAGTTTTCTGTGGAAAAAGGTGAAATCTGTGTTCTCCTAGGTCCATCCGGTTCCGGTAAATCGACACTGTTGAATATTATCGGCGGAATCGACGAGGCGGACAGCGGTTCGATCGTGATTGAAGGCGAAAAAATTGAGGATATGAATGAAAAAACGCTGACACGGTACAGACGAAAACATTTAGGATACGTTTTCCAGATGTACAATCTGATTCCAAACCTGACGGTGAAAGAAAATATGGAAGTCGGCGCATACTTAAGCAATCATCCGCTCGACATCAACAATCTGTTAAAGACACTGGGGCTCTATGACCACCGCGACAAGCTGCCGAACCAGCTCTCTGGCGGTCAGCAGCAGCGTACTTCAATCGGAAGAGCTATCATCAAAAATCCAAGCATTCTGCTCTGTGATGAGCCGACGGGCAGTGCGTAGTTAGTAAAAACAAGATCATAAAAAAACAATATCCATTTCTCCGTCTTCGTGAACAGTAATGGACTGCACGAAAGACTTCCAGAACACATTCTTCTCCTGATCGCTGAAAGTATGATACACAGTTTCCCAATCATCAGAAAGCATCTTCTTTACACTGTCAAGGTTGCGAACCGGAGCAGCAGGACAACTTCTCAATTTATCAATCTGTGTCTGAAACTTCTCATATTCTTTTCTGTATGAAGCCTTGTCAATCAGATCGTCCATGAAAAGGTCATACAGTTTCTTCATCTTACGTTCAACTTTTGCAATTTCAACAGCAGGGTCTTTTTTTGCAGCAGCGGCAGCAGTGACTTCAAAATCCGCAACATAAGAAGAAAGAGCAGGGCGGATATGCTGAAGCATATATTCTTCGACATACTCCTCACGGTAATGCTTGGAACGATCACAGAGCTTTGACTGCGCTTTAAAATTGCATCTGTAAGATTTATATGTCTTTTCTTTTCCGTCAGCAAGCGTTCTATATGTGACAGTTCCGGTCATGTAATGATTACACGAAGAACAGATCAGAAGACCAGAAAAAATATAAAACTGTTGAGTGTGACGAATGCGAACATTCCTGATCGCAAGATTCTGTATATGTTCAAACCGCTCACGACTGATCGTCTTCTCACAAAATTCAGGGTCATCACGATACTGACCCATGAAAAGAGGGTTCCGAAGATAACGAACGACGGTATCATAACAAACACGGATGCCGTATTTCTCCTGAAGGAATAACTGCGTCCCTCTCTTGCTGCAAGTGGATTCAAAATGGTCGAACATATCAAGGGCGAACTGATGCCATTCAGGGTCAATGACAACGTGCTTCTCTGCATCCAACTTCAGGCCACGAGGGAGAGAACCGGAAAGGTATGTTTTGTTCTTCAGTTTGTATGAAAACACATCTTTGATTCGATCACTGTCACGGTCGCACTCGTCCTGCGCTACGGACAGACGGATGTTGATGTGAAGACGGCCGTTCGTTGTTGTGGTGTCATAGGATTCAGTGATCGCCTTCCACTGAACTCCGTTCGCTTCAAGTATTTCCTGAATCTTGTGATAATCTCCGATGTTACGGAACCAGCGGTCGAGTTTGGTGAAAAGAATCATGTCAAAGTTGTGAGCACGGACACCATCGAGCAGACGGACGAACTCTTTCCTTCGTGTGAATTTCTTCCGGGCAGTCAGAGCCTCATCGACGAAAGTATCAACAAGAATCATGTGATTGACTTTGATGAACTCATCGAGGAGAGCGTCCTGCGCTTCCAGAGTGTCACCATGAAGGACCTGACCGTCATGGGAACAACGTATATATTTAACAACACGCAGGCCGAAGAGTTCCGGTTGCGGTCTGAAGTATGTACTGTTCATAAAAAACCTTCTTTCTACTGTAAAAAAGCGTAAAAAAATAAAGCTATGCAGCAGCACAACTTCGTGGTAGAATAAAGGTTGCGAATCAGTATTCTATGAAGTAATGCACTGCATAGGAAACGATGGGGAAAGGCAGTTCTTGTCAGGGACTGTCTTTTTCTATGTTTAGATTTCAATATTGCATTTTATGGCAAGATAATACATATGCTTACAAGGAACTTTTCTTTTCTGGAAGTCAGGGCAGGTACAGCCGGATAAAGTGGTGCGATACTGTCCACCATCGGAACCTGCGAAAGTTCCTGTTTTTGCCTTCGGGTTAATATGTACAGGAGTGAGTTCGCCATTCAGCGCACGACGTTTCCGCGCTTCAGCAGCTTCGCCGCATACGTCAGACCATTGACTCCACTCATTATTAGACCGGGAAGAAAAAGAGATGCACACATCTCGAATCCATCCGATACAGAATCCGCCGCAAGTCAATGTGTACAGAATACCCATTCCGATCTCACCGGAAAGATACCGATGAAGACCAAACCATCCGCCGAACAAGGCGGTCCATTTATTATATTTTCTCATAGCAAACCCCACATAAAATTTTTCCTTGCCATCCTTCAAACCTCTTGGATGAATACATAATAGTTCACCACAAGGAGGAAATGATGGAAATACTAACATGGCAGGCAAGGACTGAAAAGAATGTAACACTGAAGCAGTTGGAGAAGATGACCGGAATCAGCAAAACGACACTGAATACGATTGAGAACGGCCTAACATCACCGACGCTCCGACAACTGGAAGCCATAGCGATTGCACTTGACACGAAGATCAGTGCTCTCTATGACTCCGAATATAAATAAGTATATCACAGGAGCTGCGATGATACGCAGATCACAGAACGGTTTCCGTAATTACGGAAACAGGAGCCGAACCCATTCACGAAGCCTGAAAAAAATGGTAATATTTTCAAAAGGAGGCGATGAAAATGGATATTCGGCAGAAAATAATCGGACTGCTGAACAAGATAGACTCTGAAACTCTCCTGAAGAGAATATATGAGTTTATCAAGTACATATACATATATCAGTAGCCGACACGAAGAGAAGGGAATCCAGATGGGTTCCCTTTTTATTTTTCCTCTTCTGAAGTATTCCTTTTCTGAATAAGGTCCTTCGCCCTCGCTTTTATGCCATCCCTCACATCCTTCGGAAGTCCGACATATAACTCGACGATGAATCGGTCGAGGTCATCCAGTTCGTACTGCGAGCAGAGTTCATCAAGAACTGTCTGCGGCAGATCGGAAAACATATCACCTTCTCCATCCATTAACCAGTCATAATTCACATTGTATTCTCGACAGATCAGCTTGACCATCTGGTCGGATAAGTTGACTTTATCTTTTTCTATTTTAGAAATCGCAGACTTCTGAACTCCCAACTTTTCCCCGAATTTATCCATTGTCAAACCTAATGCTTTTCGTATTTCAAGGACACGCTCGCCTTGCGTCATGTTGCTCACCTCTCTTTCTGTATTTCTTCTATAACAATACCACGCAAAAAATAAAAGGTCAATAACAAAAGTTGAATTAAGACACAAAAATATGTTGACAAAGTGGAGTTAAGACACTATAATATGTCTTGAAGACACAGAGAAACACACATCATCATAAAGGAGGCAACAACAGTGACAACGATTCAGGTATACAGAAATCGAAGGAACTCAAACAAATACATAGAAGTGCATAATGATGGACACTATCACAATTCATTAAAACAGTATCTGTACTGGGAAAGAAACGTCATTACAGGCGAACCGCTCCCGGAACCAGTGAAGAACATCACCGGAGACAGACGGCTCCATCGTTGGAGAAAAGCGAACCTGAAGGAACTGCTCGAAGATTACGAGCCAGTAACAGCATAGAAGAAAGGAGGAAGACACATGGCAGTAGCACTTGAAACCGAAAGAAAGGAATTAGAGAACCAGACAAAGGACATCGAGGAAATGATCTCACTGCTGAAGCAACTGACCAGCGGCGAGAAGCGTGAGATTAAAGGAATCATGATCGGATTGCAGATGGCAAAGCAGGCAGGACTGACTGCATAGAACAGGCCCCGGCGGAAATGCCGGGGAGTACATATAAGGAGAATAGACATGGCATCACTGAAAGAGATCGCAAGAGAATACCGAGACGAGATCATGGACGGTATTGCATGGGTAGCAATTTGGAAGACTGGAAGAAGTTGGAACGCAAAAGCCTTCTGGCTGAACCTTGAAACCGAGAGAATTGAAGATGAAGAGATGGAAGAGGCCAGAGAGATCGTGGCAGCAGACCCGAAAGCAATCTTCATCAACGAATATTACACGGCACACATGGGAGAGGGAAAACTGGATGAGATCGTGGAGGGCATCCGCTTCATGTATGAAAATGAATACAATCTTCTGGCAAATAACACGGCATACGCAGAGGAAGAGCAGGAGGGCATCCGCTTCGAGGCATCCGAAAAGATGGAGGAGATCACAACGATCACAAAGGACCTGAACCAGATGGACAAGAACTGGAAATGGTCAACAAAAGTGGAAGACAGACTGAACCTTCCATTCCCTGAAAGCGTGATTGAGATGCACTGGGGATATTTGGGGTATTTAGAAGAACCGCAGGACTATTTCAAAGTTATTTATGACCAAACAGAGCAGGTGTTCGTCGTGAAAGACGATCAGGGAGAAGACATCACTGAAGAACTGGAAGATACAACGTCATTGAGAGGCACGATGTACAGTGTGTTCTGGTATGCGTCAAGTAGATATTAAGGAGGAGCAGGCATGACAACGAAAGATCAGGAGAGAAAAGCGGTCGAGAAGATCAGAAAGATTGTTGAGGAGTTGGGCGAGAACAGTTACGTCGGATTCGCAATGGAGGGAGTTCTGGAACTGGCAGAGGACAACATTCGAGAAGATACTGCGTACAGTATAAAGAAAAACGCAGAGATCGCGTGGGAGAGAGCAGACAAAGCAGAGAAAGAGAACAAAGACCTGAAGAAAGAGATTGAAGACCTGAAGAAGACCGTCGAGAAGAGAGGAACAACCATTTCAGAACTGAACACGGAACTCTGCAATACGAGAGCAGAGGCAAAAGCGAACGAGATTCCTGAAGAACTGGTTCAGGAGATGTATTGCATGGCCTATGACAAGGAAGCAGAGTCAATCGGAAAGATGGAGAGGGCAGCAGACCAGATGGCAGCGGCAATCATTGCCGGAGAAGATGTGCATGGATTCGCAGAGGAGTACAAGAAGCAGAAAGCAAACCGGAGCAGATACAGAAAAGTGATGGAGGAACTGGACAAGAGAGAAAGACGGAGGGCCGGAAGAGAATGAGAAAGAAATATTATCATGCGGCAACACCGGAGACGATGGAGAAGATCATTGCTGACGGAGTAGTGAAAAGAGGATGGGACGGTTGCGTGTACCTCTGCGAAAAGCCACAGGACGCAGCGAAGTTCGTGGCAATCAGAGGACACGATGAAGTGGCAGTGATAGAAGTGATTCTTCCAGCAAACAAGGTGAAGGAATCATTTGACCATTCAGTTCAGTTCTTCCAGTGCAAAGCATTTATGTATGAAGAAGACATCAAAGTCAGACCAAACGCAGAAGTTGTTGAATACAGTTTCAAGTGAACGAAAGGAGAAGAGGATGTTCATTTTATCACAGGACAAAACAAGGATTTTCAATATGCAAGGTCACATTGAGGGAATCGGATATGAGGAAGAGAACTTTAAGAAGGGGAAGAAAGAAGAGATCAGACACACGATTCAGGTGTTTGACGGATGCGCCGAAGAAATTGCCGAGTACGAATGCAAAGAAGATTGCCTGATCGTGCTGTATGCGATTTTCAAAGCGATAGAGCAGGGAGGCAAAACGGCAGAGCTTCCGGCACGGGAGGAAATGAAAGAACAGAGAGAAGCATTGAAACAGTATCTGGAATCAGGAAAGAAACTGACAGAGTGGACAGCAGAACTCCTGAAAGAATTGCTTGATATGTAATAAAAGCCGAAACAGGGCATCCGCCCTGTCTGAACACGACGGCAACGTGTTCACTGATGATGGCAAGCCGAAAGACATTATCGGAGCATCGTGAAAACATGGCGGCGCGTACAGTCTGCCAGAACGCTGTATGGATGGATAACAGGTTTTAGCACTTTTTAAGGCGAAAAGGCAGACACGGTGAGAACGCTTGCCAGAAAGAAGGTGGAGGAAGAAAAATGAAATTCATTGATTTTTTTGCCGGAGTCGGAGGGTTCCGCAGAGGCATGGAATTGGCAGGGCATGAATGCGTTGGCTTTTGCGAGTTTGACAAGTTCGCGACTGCAAGCTACACCTCGATGCACCTGCTCACCCAGGAACAGAGAGAGTTCCTGGACAAAATGCCACTGAAACAACGGCAAAAAGAAATATTGAAGGAGGAATACAGAAATGGAGAATGGTATGCAAATGACATTAGAAGGGTGTATGCCGGAGACATTCCAAAAGCAGATTGCTGGTGCTTCGGATTCCCATGTCAGGACATCTCCGTTGCAGGAAAACAGCTTGGATTTCAAGGGAACCGTTCAAGCTTGTTTTTCAGAGTTATGTACCTTATCGGACAACTCGAAGAAGAAAATAGACCCACTTACCTTTTCATTGAGAACGTTAAGAATTTGCTTAGTGTTAATGGAGGATGGGATTTCGCCAGACTGCTCATTGAAATGGAGCGGGGGGGGTATGATGCAGAATGGCAAGTGCTCAACTCCAAAGATTTCGGAGTGCCACAGAACAGAGAAAGGTGTTTCATTATCGGACATCTTAGAGGCAGAGGCTCCGCAGAAGTATTTCCTGTCGAAAGAGCAGACAGAGAAGATAGTATTCAAATAATAGGTCACAGGGATGGTTACAGAAGAAATACACAGGTATTCGCGCAAGATGGAATCACAGAAGCATTAAGCACCTGTCAAGGCGGAGGAAGGGAACACCATGTTGCCTTGCCATGCTTCATTGACTTGTGTCGTGAAGGTTCGAAGATGACGGAGCAGGCACGATGCCTGAAGGCAAGATATTACAAAGGAGCATCGAACCATGCAGGGCAAGACAGCGGAATCGCTATTCCGGTATTAACACCAGACAGGGCAGAGAAACGTCAGAACGGAAGAAGGTTCAAAGAAGATGGAGAACCAATGTTCACACTGACAGGACAGGACCGGCATGGAATCGCGATTGAAGTCAAAGAAGCAACGAAACAAGGTTATGCAGAATACAGAGTGGGAATTGACAGCGTGAACTTCTCAATGCCAAACAGCAAGACAAGAAGAGGAAGAGTCGGACAAGAAATCGCCAACACACTCGACACGAGTTGCAATCAGGGAATCTTCGTTCAGGTATCGGAAGAACTGGTTGTATATGCGGTCTGGTATGAAAAATATCAATGCTACATAGCAATCAGGAAACTGACACCGAAGGAATGTTTCAGACTGCAAGGATGGACGGATGACTATTTTGAGAAAGCAGAGTTCGTCAATTCAGACAGTCAGCTATACAAGCAGGCAGGAAACGGAGTGACAGTGACTGTCATCGAAGCGATGGCAAGAAAACTCGGACAGCACAGAAAGGAGGAACAAAGGTGAACGACGGACCAATAGTGAGAAGAATTTCATTCGACATTCACGGAGAGTTCATCACGCAGCTTGCGAGAGAATGGTTTTACACCGGAGAAAAGAGCCACGAGAAAGTCATTGAGATTCTGATGGACAGCATGACAGGAACAGACACACCGGAGGCACAGATCAGGAGATATGCAGAAGACATTCTGCTCGGCCGCGCCGCTCTGAAGGGGAGCACGGCAGCAGGTACATATCATCTCGAAACATACGAACCGGGAGAAGAAGAGCAGATGCCGCAGAGCATGAACATCTGGAAAGAAGTCGAAAGACGGAAGAAAGCAGAGAAAGACCTGCGGAGGATGATTGAACGGTGGGACGTAGCAATGGACCACATATCGGAAAGCACACAGAGAGAAATCAGAAAGGAACTCGGAGAAGAGACTGCGGAGGATAGACAGCAGGATGCACTCGACAGTTTCACGAAACGAATGATGGATGAAGAAAATCACACCACAGAGGATTATGGATGGTTAGAGCCGGACGGAACTTTTCATGGAGTGGAATGGGGAGCACATCAGGAATGGGCGCAGAATTACATGAGCGAAAAATTCCCGGAGGAAGCAATGAACGGAGACATTGACTTGCAGATAAAATGCAATGTCGGCCTGATCGGAGCAGGAGACTGGCTCGTCGAAAGAGGGTGGGTTCTCTTACATAATCCGAGTCGAGGAATTGCTTTTCCGACAAAGAATCCGGTCAAAGAGTACACAAAGGCACAGAAAGAGTTCCTGTATGACTATTACATGGAAAGAGACTGCAAAAAGGAGGCGAACGCAATATGGCAAGAAGACGAGTGAGAAGCGAAGAGGAAAGAAGAATCAGAGCGGATGAAAGACTGCGAGAAGAACTGTCGAGAGGATGTGAGTATTCTGGAACGCAGGAGATCGTTCAGGAAACCTTCGAGGAAATGCGAGAGCAGATCGGAATGGAGGGAGACTGGGACGAGATAGGTGTGACAGACACAGACAACAGAGAATTTGTTCTTCAGGATGTGATTGAACAGTTCTATGACCTGATGATCGAGAAAGTTCTGAACTATATAGGTGCAGAGTGATAAAGAACTAAAGGAGGAATGAACATGGCAACAAGAACACAACCGGATGCGCTGAAGGTATTCGCTGCGATCGCAATGATTGTCAACAGCAGGGAAGATTCAGCAAAAGTGAAATTGACAAGTGTAACCAGAAAGACAGAGAAAGAAGAAAAAAGAAGTGCATGAAATGAAAAAGCCTTCGGAATTGCTTGCAGGCTTCCGAAGGCGATTCGTTGACGTTCAGGTCAACACACATCTCGGTATTATTGTACTGCGAACGGCCTGAAAAGTCAATCAAAACAAGCGTCCAGAAGCGGTTCGGCGGACTTGTAATGGATAGTAACACTTCAACGATAAAGAGAAGTGACAGAGGTGATTCAGGATGGAGCAGAGCAGGAGACGGAGAAAGAAGAATGTCTATGTAGAGTATGACTATGAAGAGGCATATCAGAAACAGATTGAGAATCTGGAAGAGGACATCATCAAGAGGATGATGGATGGAAAGAAGATCAAGTATGTGTATGCCACAAAGGAAATCAAAGCAGGGGAGCAGTTGGAAGTCGAGATATATCCAGAGTTCACCAGAAAGAGAGTCGAAGAGATTCCAGAGGAGGGCAGAAGGAAGAAGGATAGACAGGCACAGAGGAACCTGAATGAGAAGAACAGCAGGAAGCAGTGTGAGAGGGTCATCAATGAGAACTTTGGTGACAGAGACATATGGGCCACGTTCACCTATTCAGCAGAGTACACACCTGCAAGCATGAAAGTGGCGAAGAGCCATATGCAGAACTACATCCGCCGCCTGAACTACCAGAGAAAGAAGAGAGGTCTTCCGAACGCTCGGTATGTGTATGTTACGGAGCAAGGAGACAAAGGCAGATGGCATCATCACATCGTACTCGACGGAGACATGGACATGGACACAGTGGAAAGTCTCTGGACATACGGAAAGAGGAATCAGGTTCGCCGCCTTCAGAAAGACGAAAACGGCCTCGTGGGGATGGCGAAATATGTGTCAAAGCCGAAGGGCAAGGGGAAGGACTCCGAAGAAGGAAAATATCAAAAAATTTGGACTCCATCGAAGAACCTGAAGAAACCGGATGAACACAAGAATCATTACAAAACAAAGCAGAGCCATGTGGACAAGATGGTCAACGGTATACTTCCAGTGCAGGAGCATCTGAACAAGTGGTACGCATCAGAGGGTTATGAGTACACGGAATCAGTGATCAAGTACAACAAGTGGAACGGCCAGTATTACATATATGCTCGAATGAGAAAACAGCAGGAGGAGAAAGGAGGGAAGAAGAGTGAGAAGACGAAGAAGAGCAAGGCGAAGAAAGGCGGTCAGAATCGCAAGAGCACTCGCAAGAGGAATTAACTGGAAGAGAGTGGCAGCAGTCGTGCTCTTGACCGGAGTTGCGGTGAGCATCGCAAGGTGCGGAAGAGAGAAAGAGATCAATGCACAGGTGATGGCGATGAAGGAAGAACAGACCAGACAGGAACTGCGGATGCAGCAGGAATATGGTTGCGACATCTATGGTCAGTATGAATACCCATACAACACGATGTCGCAGGATTGGAGCGGAGATCAGGTGGAAGGATTCTACTATCACGAAATAACTGAAGAGTGCAAGAAAGCAGGCGGTCAGTTCCCTGTCATCATGCAGGTGTACACATACATCATCTGCGAGCAGAACGATGTGGATTATGAGATGGTGTTCGCCCTAATCGAAAGGGAGAGCAAGTGCGTGTGGAACGCTGACGGAGGCGGCGGAGCATCTGTCGGACTCATGCAGATCGCAGAGAAATGGCAGCAGGAGCGCATGGAAGAACTGAACTGCACGGACCTGACGCAACCGTTCCAGAACGTGAGAGTCGGGGTGGACATCCTGTCAGAACTTCAGGAGAAGCTGAAGGGAACAGTTCCGGCGGAGCAGTTACCATATGACGTTCTGGCCGCGTATAACTACGGACTCCGGGGAGCACAGAAAAATCTATGGGCCTATGGGGTGCATGAGTACGAATACAACAGAGCCATTCTGAAAAGGGCGCAGGAACTGAAACAGGAGACGAAGGAAGCAAAGGAGGAAAAGCAGTGAAAGAGGGATATGTGCTGAAAGCAGATGCGGCGAAGTACCTGACACCGGAGCCGATCACATACGCAGCGATGAAGAGAAAGAGCGAAAAAGCTGCACAGACCGCATTGAAAGATGCGAAGGCGAGTATCTTGAACGCAGCAGGAATCGGGAAGGTTGAGGCATACTGCATCAATACCGTGCTTGCAGAACTGAAGCGCAAGGGACTCACACCGGAGCAGGAAGAGTATAAACGCATCAGCAGAGAGACGGCCAGAATGGTCATCAGGGACCGAAAAGGAATCTGGACAAGATACTATACCGACAAAGAAGGTCTGAAAGACTGGCTCCTCTGGAAGCTGGGACTGAAGAAAGAGACAGTATTTGACCGGATGAAGCGAATGGGAGTGACCGGAGATGTTCTTCAGGACATGGAACTCCTGACAGGAGGGAAGAAGAGATGAAGACGAAAGAGTTGATTGAGTACCTTCAGGGGTTCGATGCAGAATCCGAAGTGGTGGTCATTACGGCGAATCCGAAGGAACGGAAGAAGTATGACGGAGAGATGTTCGGAATCACGGACGGAGGGCAGCCGATCTTCTGCATTGAGATCAGCAACGAGTCCGATCTGGATAAGAAAGAGATCGCGGCAGCAGTACAGGATGAAAGAGAGGCAGAGCAGGAATGAATTTGAGATATGCAAAGCGAAGTGAGGACACAGAGCAGATCAACGTGGCATCGTGGGCGGCTTGGAACGAGAGACAGTACCCGGAACTGAAGTGGTTGCATCACATTCCGAACGGAGGTAGCAGAAACAAGGCAGAGGCGGTCAAACTGAAGCAGATGGGAGTGAAGGCAGGTGTCTCTGATCTCTGCCTGCCGTACCCGAAAGGAATTTACTGCGGACTGTACATCGAGATGAAGTTCGGAGACGGAAAGCACCAGAAGTCGCAGAAAGAGTTCCTGACTGACATGGCAGCAGTCGGACACTACGTCGCAACCTGCTACACATCAGAGGATGCGGTGGAGGTGCTGCGAGAGTATTGCGAGTTATTGTCTCCACAGTGGATGAAAGAACCGAACAACAGTGTCTGGAAAGAAGGCACGATCTCGCCACTGAAGAAAAAGTGAGGACAGGAGCATGGATGAATATGCAGCAGTAGTCAGAAAGTTCTATGAGGTGTACAGACCTATCGGGAGAAGATACAACTTGCGTGTTCACAGCAGATTCTCCATGAACAGGCCCGGATTCATAAAGATTTATCAGGGAGACGGTCCCGATCGGAAGCAGATCATCAAAGTCGAAGAGGACGATGACGTTGCTTGCTACAAGAGAGCGATTGATGAACTGGAAAGCTGGGCGAGGAGCCGGGAAGACGAAAACGCGAGATACAGAACAGCATGAGGCGAAGTGATTGCGCTTTTCCGTGCGGCGGATGCCTCTGCAACCATTGTGCGAACAATGTGGAAACGATAGACAACTGCACAGGAGAAGCAAAAGAACCTTGCTTCGCCTGCGATGAGTGCAGATGGTACGACGGAGACACAAGGCACAAGGATATGTGGAGGCAGGAGTGCGGAGAGTATATTGTGACGAATGAACACGCAGAACGCTTGCGAAGAAAATTGAAATTGATAACAGGAGGACACACATCATGAAAATTATTGCAGTTATGACACAGAAGGGCGGAGTCGGAAAGACGATGACAGCATCATCGCTGGCATACATCCTCGGAGTGGAGCATGGAAAGAGAGTGCTCATCGCTGACGCAGATCAGCAGGGGAACATCTCAATGTTGTACGGCAGATTCGAGCCGCAGGGCATCGGAATGTCGGAGTTATTAGAAAAGCACCGGGCGATCGGTGGTACATATAGCACAGAGCAGTTGATTGACGAGACACCATACGAAAACATTAGTATCATTCCGGCGAACGGATTCCTGATGAGAACGAACATGACACTGCTCCTCTTGGAACAGGATAACCAGATTCTCCGTTTCAAGATGGCGATGGAGGAGATTCAGGACAGATACGATTATTGCATCGTGGACTGCGGACTCCTGATGGATATGACAGTGACGAATGTTCTGGTGGCAGCAGACCTCGTGATTCTTCCGGTGAAGGTCGGAGGGTTCGAGATCGAGGCGATCGTGAACATGGAGGAGCAGTTGGAAGATCTGCGAGGATTCAATCCAGACATCAGGATGAAACTGCTCATGACGATGCGTCAGAAGAACATGACAAGTCTTCAGGTTGAGGAGTGGCTGAAAGCGTCATCCGGTCAGGATTGCTTCCAGACGGCAATCAGACGCTCGATCGTGGCAGAGAAGGCAACAATGGAGCGCGTACCTCTGCCGAAGTTCTCAAAGAGCGGAATCGTCGCAAAGGATTACAGAGAAGTGGCAGAAGAGTTGCTGAAAGACATGGAGGGATAAAGGATGATGTTCGGAGGATGGTTCAGCGGAGGAGGCAGCATGGCAGGAATGTCAGGAATGATAGTGAACGGCGGTCTGGCCTATGCGGACCGCTGGCCTCCGATGGTGCTCCCTCTTGGCTTGTATAGAGCGGCAGAAGAGGATGACATCCCGGAGAAGTGGAGAAACCTTGCAAGACACGCAAGAAAGAGACGGACACGGAAGAAATGGCAGAACAAGATCAGACGCAGAATCAAGAAACAGCAGAAAGGAGGCAGACAACATGGAAGGAACGACAACAATTAGAGGAACGGCAACAATTAGTCTGAAGACACTGGATGAGTTAAGAGAGAAGGCAGAAGAAGCAGAGACGGAGAAGAAACGGAGCGATTGGTTTGTAAAGAAACTGATGAACTGCTACGGATTCGATACAGAAGCATATGAAAAAGCACTGAAGGAGATTGACAACAAAAGGGACCTGACAGACAAGCAGTGCTCAAAGCTGGTCAGAGAAGCAATGGTGAAGCACCTGAAGATCGTGATTGACCCGGAGGAACTGAAAGAACTGATTCAGGAATACATCGACGAGGAAGCATCGGACGAGCATCTGGACATTGTGAAAGCAAGCCAGAAGGAACTGAAGCAGATTCAGGTGGTGCTGAAAGAGTAGTTATCCCGGCAGGAAATGTGGATATTGTGGATAAGTCATCAGATACAGAGACGAAGGAGGATAAGTGATGGCAGCAGGATGGAGCGTCATGGACGCAATCAACCGGAACAGCAAAGCGGCAGCAGAAGACAGACCGAAGGCGCGGTTCAGAACCAGAGACATCAGCGTGAAGAAGATGTACAGCAACGACATGAATTTCTATTCAAGGCAGGATATTGAGGAGTTGTCGAACCTCATTCTCGCCGTGGGACTGATTGAGAATATGGCAGTTACATATGACCCTTGCGAGAAAGGAGAGTACAGAATCATCTCTGGTGAAATGAGATGGAGAGCATTGAACCTTCTGCTCGAAAAAGGGTATTCAGAGTTCGAGGTGGCAACGTGTCAGATTCTGACACCTGCCGAAGAACACGAGGAGATGGTGCAGATCATCGTTGCGAACTCATACAGAACGAAGAACATCAAAGATCAGCTTGAAGAAGCGCAGAAGCTGAAAGAGTCCTTGCAGTACATGAAAGAGCACGGACTGACACTTCAGGGAATGAAACTGGACGGAAAGAAGATCAGAGACGTTGTGGCGAATATCATGAAACTGTCAGGAACGAAGGTGGCGCAGATTGATGGAATCAACAGTAATTTGTTGCCGGAGTTCGTGGAGCAGTTGAAAGAAGGCAAGCTGACGTTCTCTGCTGCATACGAACTCTCTGGAATGTCAAAAGAAGATCAGGAGGAGATGCTGAAGGCACACGAGGAGGGTGAGGCTCCGACATGGAAAGAAGTCAGAGAAGCGAAGCGGACAGAACCGGAAGAGATGTCAGAGTCTGACACGTTACCGGGACAGATGGAATATCCGAAGGACTATGAGAAACCGGAGGGCAAAGAAGAGTTCGATCAGGAAGAAGAACAGGAGCAGGAGGAAGAGTGGGAGCAGGCGCATCCAGAGAGCATCACATCGTTGTGCTACTCATGCCAGAGATACGCAGATTGCAACGTGAAGACAGGAACTTGCGAGAACTGCGATCAGTACGTCAATAAGGCAGAGGCGGAGAAAACAGACGAGCAGAGGTACGATGAGGAGCAGGCAGCAATCGACAGAGAGACGGCCAGAAAGCTGCGCGAGCAGGAACAGGAAGAGAAGATGAACAATCTTCCGTCTGACAGCAAGGAGGAAAAGGAGCACATCAGGCTCTCCACGGACACCTTCGAGGATGTGATCGCCGGAAGAAGACCATACCTGATTCTGAAAAATGACAAGATCAGAACCGGAATGATTGTGAGTGCGCTTGAATTTATGCAGGGCAGAGCAACCGGAAGAGAACTGGCACTGGAAATTGTCTGCATGGACGATGCAGGAACATCATCAGCACTGGAAGACGGATATTGTGTCGTAGGCATCCGGCAGCAGGAGGTTCTGAAAGAGGCAGGAGCAGATGCAGCAGAGTATGCAGATCAGCCTGCTATGCAGTACGGAGCATAAGGAGGAGAACATGATTTTTATAAATTCACCATTCGCGATTCTGGATGAGGCTTTTCGGAGTCTCTATCCAGACAAGAAATATAAAGCCTGCATTGAACCGAGCATAAAAGACGATGAAGGAAACCGAGTGTTCGGGTTCACGCAGTTCAGCAAAGGAGAGACACCAGTCATCGCAATCAGCGCAGAACTGAACATCATGGACGCGACGGAGATATTCGCACATGAACTGGCTCATGTGGCAGCAGGCGAGGGAGCAGGCCACGGAGAAAGATGGGACGAGGAGTTCCAGAGGATATTCGATGAGTACAACCGGATAGGCAAGGGACGGTTCGGAGAAGACGGAAAAGAAATCGAAACCACACCAGAATACAGAGGCGGATGGATTCGGGCGGAAGATCGGATGCCGGAGAATGACGAAGATGTGCTCGTGTGGTTTGAATATTTCCGATTCGGAGAGTATCAGAGACTCTTCCAGATGGCAGGCATCGGACACACATGGCTAGGTGCGTGGTCAGGATTCGTGAACGGTTCGAGCGGTTGGAAAGATTTGAGGATTATCGCATGGCAACCGTTACCGGAGCCATACAGAGAGGAGTAGGAAGACAATGGAGAAGAAAATGAGTGACGAGGAGATGCTGGAAGCAATGGAACAGGCAGTGAAGATGCACTTCATGGCATTTCAGCAATTTATGAAGCAGACAGGCGGAGACATCGGATTGTCACTGCAACTGACAACCAGTTACACGGCGGCAATGCTTAAAGGTTCGCAAGAGCAGAACGAGAAGGAAGAGAAACTGTTAAAATTGTTGCTTCCGTCAGGGAAAAACAACCTGACGAACTAAAGGGAGGAATTGACATGGCATTATTAAACGGATTCAAAGAAACAGAGACAGAGCAGCAGTACAGAAGAGGCGAAATCTATTACATCAACAACGCAAGCAAGGAACACGTCGGAAGTGAGATGAAAAAGGACAGACCTGCGGTGATCGTCTCCTGCGATGCGAACAACAAGCACAGCGATGTGCTCGAAGTGGTTTTCCTGACATCAGCACCGAAGAAAGACCTTCCGACGCACGTTACGATCAGGAGCACCGGAAGAAAGTCAGAGGCATTATGCGAACAGCCGACTCCGGTGTCTGTGGAGAGAATCAACAACTTCGTCGGTAAGGCATCAGAGAAGGAAATGGAGCAGATTGACATTGCACTCCTGATCGGACTCGGCATCAAACTGGCAGGAGCCGAAAATCAATCGGGGGGGGCCTCACGGAAATCTGAACAGCAGATTCAGAGCAGCGTGAAGGACAGAAGCAAGGAAGAATCGGAGAAAATGGCCGAAGAGAACCAGATGCTTCGAGAAGAACTGAAAAAGCAGCAGGAGAGCACAATCCGATCAGAGGCGGAGTGCTCTGCATATAAAGCAATGCACGAACAACTGCTGAAAAAGCTAATGGAGAGGAGGAAATGAGATGCACAAGCTGGCACTACTGATGGAGGACATCGCAAGAGCAAGCGTGTCGGCAGTGGTTGGCCTGTTCATGTTAGGAGTTGCAATCGTGATCGGAATCATCGTTCTGGTCACGATTATGACCGTGTTGAAAATGGCAATCAATGACATCAGCGAGTTTTTCAAGAAAATAGCAAGGAGAAGATGATGAACAAAGCAATTTTGATGGGCCGCCTGACAAGGGAGCCGGAAATCCGGTATTCAAACGGACCGGAGCAGACAGCGGTGGGAAGATTTACGCTCGCCGTGGACAGAAGAGGACAGAGACAGGGAAATCAGCAGAACGCAGACTTCATTCCGTGCGTTGCCTTCGGGAAGAAGGCGGAGTTTGTGGAGAAATACACGCACAAGGGAACAAAGGTGATCGTCGAGGGAGAAATCCGAACAGGAAGCTACACGAACCGGGAAGGGAGAAAGGTGTACACCACAGAAATCTATGTCAGTGACATTGAGTTCGCAGAAAGCAAGGCGGCAGCAGAACAGAACCAGAACCGGAACGACGATCAGTACGGAATGACAGGTGATGACGGATTCATGAACATTCCAGACGGCGAAGAGTTACCGCCTTTCAACTAAAGGGCGAGAAAGAAGGTGAAGAGATGAGATTGAGAGACGCAGCAAAGTGGATTAAAGAGAAAATCACAGGAAAGAAAGCAGAGGAGACTCCTGTTTTGACACCGATGATCGCAACAGAGGAAGACATCGAGAGGGCAAAGAAAATGGACAGGGAAATCGAGGAGATGGAAAAGAAATCAGCACTCATGGCCCCGGTTATTACCTCGCAGGCAGAAATGGAACGTCTGAAAAGATTCGAGGCAGGTTCAAAGCAGATCGCAGAGATGACAGGGAAGCCACACGAAGAAGTGGCAGAAGCAATCCTGAAGGTCACAACAGAGACATCTGCATCACTGGAAGAAGCAACCGAACAGGTACGCGAAAGAATGGAGTTGCAGGCAGAGGTTGCAGCAGAGACGAAAGAAGAGTCAGACACTCCGTTCGTTCAGAGATGGGCGGAAGCGAAAGGAATGACAGTTCAGGAACTGGAACAGGAAACCGGATGGACGGCGGAGCAGTTGGAGCAGAACATCATTGACAGCAGCAGGATTATCACAACTGAACTCGTCAAAGCACAGAGACTCATGAAAATACTCATGACCAACAACGGCCGGAGACGAAAAGGGATTCCGATGGTGAGACGGCAGCAGTTACTGCGAGCAGAACGGAACCAGAGGAGGAGAAGGAGTGAGAACAGGAAAGAATCATGAAGGATATTCAGACCCGACGGCGAGTTGTGCTGTCGGGCATCTGACACATGAGGAGAAACAGAGGGAGAAGAAACGAAAGGAGGAAAAGAAGCGTGATAAAAGCAGTGTGCTGGGGAGTGCTCATTCTGATTCTTCTGGCAGTCGCAGCACTGGCACTGTACATCGTCGGGATGGCCCTGTACTTCCATTACCAGTTAAAGGACGGCAGGACAAGAAGAGAGTACACAGAGGAGCAGAAAAGGGCAGACGAAGAACAGATTCAGGCAATCAGGGAAATGCAGGCAAGGAGAGAAGAAAAGCGTCAGAAGAGGCGGCAAAGAAAGAGTAAAGCAAACAGGAGGTAACAGAGATGGATGCAACGAACAACGAGAAGGCGGATGTCCTGAAATGGATGCTCGGCCAGATTTACCGGGCAGAGAAGAGAAAGAAGCAGCTTGACGAGAGGCTGGTCAGGATTGCGGAAGAGAGGGACGCTCCGATCGGTGGTGTCGGATATAGACCACTGCCACGATCGTCTTCAGGAGAAGGGAATGGAGCAGCAAGCATCATCCTGAAGATGTCAGACATCGAGGAGAGAATCTACACACAGAAGGAAGAAGTGGAGAAAGCAATCGTCCGCGTGATGGACATTCTGGATTATCTGCCGCAGGATAGCCTGGAAAGAGAAATCTGCGAATTGCGACACATCGACATGAAACCGTGGAAGGATATTCAGGAGAGCATCCCGATGTCACGGAGCCAGTGCAACAAGAGATATAACAAAGCGATTGAGATGTTGCTGAATAAGGGACGCATTGAGCGAATGATCGAGGAGAACGAGGAAGCATACACTGACTGGAAGCTGGACAAGGAATGGAAGATGCTGAAGAAATCCCCTGAAAAACAAAGTGGGGGTATAGAGTCGGGAAACAAATCTGGAAAATATTTTCAGGAAAATCAGAAAGTAAAAGCGATTAGCAATGCGGACAGAATTGATCGCAGAAAGAAGAAGGGAATGAAGACACAGAGGACACGATGAACGCACGGCAGCAGGAGCCGCCATCATCGCATCTGCATGGAGCAGGTCACAACACATCCATCTCACGGCAGCGGAGAACCACGAAAAACAAAGTGGGGTATTCGTTGCCGTTTTTATTTCTGGAAATATCAGATGGCCAGATCGGGAGCAGATCAGAGAGCCGGAGCAGATGCAGGTGTCAGACTCTGACACGCAGGAGATCAGAGCAGGAGCATCGGCAGCAGTACATACATAGCAGGGCAGACAAGAGGAGCCAGAGGCAGAGGACAGGCAGTGGAGCGCACGGAGGCAGTGAGAGCCAGTATAGAAGGACAGGAGAGCAGAGACAGCAGAGGAGACGGAGGCGGCAGCAGGAGGCACGAGAGGGCGGCAAGGACACACAGGAGGAGCAGAGTGGACAGACACGACAGGGAGCAGAGGCAGGGCAGAGAGAAACATGAGACACAATGAGACATTCAAGTGTGCTATGATGGTAGCATGGACAAGCGGACGAGTGAGAGCGAAGCAACGTGACCGCACCACATAGTACAAGAGCGAGAGCACAGGGAGACACTGACGAGGTGATCTCCCTGTTTTTGTGCCTGCGACTGCTACAACGATGGCGGCAGGGCGCAAGGTACTTCCGCAGGGGGGCCACGAATGCGAGGCGCGGAAGGTCCGGTATTTTTGCCTGTAAAGTCAAAAAAAATACGGCACTTCCTTCCTCTTTTGCCGCTGAAATGGAGGTGAAAATCAGAAAATGGATGTAAATCAGAAAGAACTCGCCGCCATTTTAGGCATCACAGACCGTCGTGTCCGGCAATTAAAGAACGAGTTCGGCTTGTTTTCAAAGGGTTTGTCGAGTGAAAAGAAACAAAAAAATTATATTTTGGAAAAATGCGTCCCTGAATACATCAATTACAAGCTGGAAGCGGAAGTGCAGCAGGGTACAGGCTACAACAAAGAAAAGGAACAGGCCGAGCACGAGCAGATCAAGAAGAAAATCTCAATCCTGAAGCTGCGGAAGCTGAAAAGACAGCTTCATGAGGCAGACGATGTGGAGGAGTTTCTGACAGATATGCTTGTGAATTTCAAGAACAGGCTTTTGTCCGTTCCGCAGAAGGTCGCACCTCTGATCGTGTCAGAGGATGATGTGAATGTCATTCTGGACATTCTGGAAAGAGAAATTTTTCAAACATTGGAGGAGTTGTCGGAATATGACCCATTGAAAATAGACAAAGATACCACATCACAGATACTGGAAGAGATGGACGAGGAAGAGGACGAGGACGAAAGCGAGTAAAGGGGTGAAAGAGTTTGTCATCGTCTGAACGACAGCGTTCCCGGCAACGGACGAGAAATTTATTTGTAAACACAATTAAAGCCACACTGAAGAAACCGGAAAAGCTGACCGTTTCACAGTGGGCGGAAAAATACAGAATACTGGATGAGTCCAGCAACTTCTCCGGCCAGTGGTCGAATGACATCACTCCGTATCTGGTCGGAATCATGGATGCGTTCAATGACCCATATATTCAGGAGATCAATTTCTGCAAGCCGACACAGGTCGGCGGAACAGAAGCGATGCTCAATATGCTCGGATGGATAATCATGGATAGTCCGTCACCGACTATGATCGTATATCCGAGCGATGATCTGGCGAAGGACACATCAAACGACAGAATCAAGCCGTCTCTGACAAAGACACCAGAGATCAAGGAGAGATTCTACGAACACTCATCGAAGGAACTGAACCTGAAGTTCCGGGGGATGAAGATATACCTTCGAGGTTCCGGCTCTCCCGGAAAACTGGCATCAAAGTCAATCAAGTACCTGTTTTTCGATGAGATTGACAAGATGGACGGTGCATCGAAAAAAGAGGCATCGCCTTACAATCTGGCGAAGGAGAGAACCAGAACATTCACATACAGCAAGAAGATATACACTTGCTCAACACCGACGCTGAAGACGAACTATGTCTGGCAGATTCACGAAGATGCAGACGAGCAGAGGCATTATTTCATGCCGTGTCCGCACTGCGGAGAGTATATCACGTTCGCGTTCAAACAGATTCATTTTCCGAGCGGAGAAGGGATGACAAACGCAGAGAGGGCAAAAGAGGCCGTCTATGTGTGTCAGGAGTGCGGATGCGAGATTACCGACAAGGACAAAATCAAGATGCTTCGGCAGGGCGAGTGGAGAGATGTGAAAGGAACCTGCATCGGAAAGCCGAGAAAGGTGTCATACTGGCTCAATGCTCTGTATTCACGATTCCTGTCATGGGCGGAGATTGTGAAAGAGTTCCTTGACTCAAAGGATGACCCGGAGAAACTGCAAAACTTCGTCAACTCATGGCTGGCGGAGCCGTGGGAGGACACGAAACTGAAGACAACGGCAGACACAGTGGCCGAAAGGCAGACTGATCTGCCAGAACTTGCAGTGCCGGGATGGGCGAGGATGCTGACTGGTGGTGTCGATGTGCAGGAAACGTGCTTGTATTGGACTATAAGAGCGTGGGGAGATCACATCACCTCGCAAAATATCGCGCATGGACAGGCAATGTCTTTTGCGGATATTGAAAGAGTGATGAATCTGGCATATGAGCGAGAAGACGGTCAGAAACTGGTTGTGTGCTTGTGTCTGATTGACTCTGGATATGATTCAGACGGAACATATGACTTCTGCGCGAACAATTCAGACTGGGCCTTGCCAGTCAAAGGCTCGAACAATCCCATGATGTCGCATTTCAAGATGTCAAAAATCAATAAACCGACAAGCGCAGCGCACGGAATGAATCTGGTGCTCGTTGACGGTGACAAGTACAAAGACATGATCGCGGCCAGAATGAAAAAACCAAACGGTCGAGGCTCATGGATGGTATACGAGGGATGCGATACTGAATACGCAGAACAGGTGACTGCGGAGCATAAGATAAACACGAAGTCGGGAAAGAAAACGATTCAGAAATGGGTTCCGAAGCGTTCTCACATCGACAACCATTACCTCGACGCAGAAGTGTACGCGCTGGCAGCGGCAGACATCAGAGGAGTTCGTTCGATGCACTTGGACAGTGAGGAAGAACCAGAACAGCCGCAGCAGGAGGAAAAGCAGTACGCTCCTGAAGAAGCGTGGATAAAAGCAAATGAAAACTGGGTATAGGAGGAAAGTCGATGGAAGAAATGGAACAAATGAACACCGAAGAGTTGCTGAAGCAAGTCAACACAGCAATCCGAACGGTCCTGATTGGAGGCCAGTCATACCAGATCGGAAGCCGAAAACTGACCAGAGCAGACCTGTCACTTCTGCGACAGATGCAGAAGGAACTTCAAGCAGAAGTGAACGCGCAGGAGGCATCTGGACTTCTGGATGATACATACGTTGCCTTCTTTGATGGGAGGTGAGAACGGTGAACTGGTTGGATGCAGCAATCTCATTTGTGTCTCCTGAATGGGGCGCACGAAGAGTGGCATGGAGAAACGAACTGCGGAACTATGATGCAGGAAACGACGCAAGGTTGAATGCCGGGTGGAGAGTTGCAAACTATTCGGCAGAGGCAACCGACAGAGGAAACCGAGAGTATGTGCGAGCGCGAGCAAGGGACCTTGAACGGAACTCTGATGTGATGAACTCCGTTCTTGGAGCATACAAAAGAAACGTTGTCGGAACCGGATTTCAGCTTCGATCAATGACGAAGAAGAACGCGGTCAACAAGGAACTGGAACGATTGTGGAAAATCTGGTGCAAGGCAAGAAACTGCGATGTGACAGGACAGCAGAGCCTGAACCAGATTCTGCGAATGGCCGTCATGAGAAAGAAAGTGGACGGAGGAATCTTGTTCGTGAAGAGATACACACGAGACGGAATCCTGCCGTTTTCTCTTCAGATGCTCGAAGTGGATGAACTGGACTCAATGCACGTTATGCCGGAGAAAAACGGAAATCGTGTGGTCGGCGGCATCGAATACAACACCTACAATCGCCCGGTCGGGTATTGGATAAGGCAGTACCAGATTGACGGATATACAATCGGGAACCCGGTGTATCTGAAGGCATCCGATGTCATTTTCTACTACACGAAGAAACGTCCGAGCCAGATCAGAGAGATGTCTGACATGAGTCCGACAGTGACAAGGATTCGAGATGTCAATGAGTTCATCACGGCAGTATCGGTCAAAGAGAGAATTGCCGCCTGTCTGTCGGTCTTCATCAAGAAGGCCCTTCCGGTGTCTGGTATCGGAAGAAACGTCGGAGCATCGCAGGACAAGGCGAATTATGACGGAAAGACCCTGACTCCGGGCATGATTAAAGAACTAAACGCAGGAGACGAAGTGCAGGTCGTAAACCCGACAGGACAGGCAGCAGATGCAACTTCATTCGTGAAGCTGCAACAGCGTCTCGTCGGAGCAGGACAGGGCATTTCCTACGAAGCAACAAGCCGCGATATGTCAGAGACAAATTATTCATCTGCGCGTCAGGGAGCCATTGAGGACGAATTGACGTTTGCGGAAGAGGAAGAACAGATTCTGGCCGTACTGGATGAGATATACGAAACCTTCGTGATCTCCTGCGTGTTGGCAGGAAAGGTGGATATTGCAGACTTTTGGGAAAGAAAAGAGGAATATCTGCAACACGAATGGATTAAACAGCCGAAGAAATGGATTGACCCGGTGAAAGAGTCAAATGCAACAAAGACGGCGATGCAGACCGGGCAGAAGACGTTCAAACAGATCGCGGCAGAGAACGGTCGAGACTGGCAGACACAGATCGACGATATGGCGGAAGTCCTGAAATATGGACAGAAGAAAGGAATTGATTTAGGAGGTGTGGTTTTCGGTGGCAAAGTGCAGAAAAAAGAAGAAAATAGCACAGGCCAGAATGACAATGGCACAGATGGCGGAAGCGAAGAGAAGACCCCTGTCAAGGGAGGAACCGGAGCAGAAGCAGGAAAGAAATAAAGGCATCAGAGCACTCGTGGACTGCCAGATCAGAGCAGTCGAGGGTGAAGGGAACGAAAGAACATTCGTGCTCTCGTTCTCTTCGGAAGCACCATATACACGCTGGTTCGGACAGGAGATTCTGGACCACACAGGGGAATGTGCGGACCTGACAAGACTCAATTCAATCGGCGTTGTTCTCTATAACCACAAGAGAGACAAGGTTATCGGGAAAATCAACAAAGCATGGATTGAAGATCAGAGAGGTTATGCAGAGATCACGTTTGACTCTGACGCAGAATCCGAAGTCATCTATCAGAAAGTGAAGTCCGGGACTCTGAAAGGAGTGTCCGTCGGCTACATGGTAGAGGACTGGGAAGAAGTAGCACCGAACAAGGTGTCAATGGATGGACGTTTCACTGGTCCGTGCTCGATCGCGAAGCGGTGGATTCCGTATGAAATTAGCATCGTGAGCGTTCCGGCAGACCCTACGGTCGGAGTAGGCCGTTCGATGACGGCAGATGAGGCGGCAGCATGGAATGAAACCTATGCTCGGCAGTTACAGTATAACAAAAACATCGCAAGAGGAGGAAAAAGCAGATGACAAGAGAACAGATGCTGGCTCGGCAGAACGAAATCTTGCAGGCAGCGAGAGCGGAAAGCAGAGCAATGACAGCAGAAGAGAGAGCGGAGTTTGACACCTTGCAGCGTTCAATCGAAGCACTCGACAGAGCAGGAGCCACAGCAGGCGGCGAGGGAAGTTCCAGAGGCGCGGTAGCAGGTGAGGGCGAAGGAAATGGAGACGAAGGCGGAGAAGGCAACGGAGACGGAGCAAGAAGCGCAGTCGAGAATGAAAGAGCCAGAATCAGACAGATCGAGGAGATGTGCCGCGATTTCGGAATGAATGAGCAGGTCAGAGGGTTCATCGACAACGGAACAACAGTGGAGCAGGTGAGAGCAGCAGTCATCGAGCACATGAGACAGGCATCCGCACCAGTTCACACCGGAGTAAGCGTCGGAGACAGCGCAGAGGACAAGTTCAGAAGAGCAGCAGTTGACTCTCTGCTCCTGAAGGCAGGTCTTCAGATCGAGAACCCGGCAGACGGAGCGAGACAGATGATCGGTATGCGTATGCGTGATCTTGCAATCGAGTGTCTTCAGATGGACGGAACAAGCGAGAGAGGACTGAACAGAAGAAACTCCGACGAACTGTATTCTCTCCTGTCCAGAGGGTTCTACAATCCAGAGGCAGCGTTCCCGGCAATCTTAGACCAGACGATCGAGAAAGCATACAGAGAGGGACACAAGAAGGTTGCAGTCACCTTCGACAGATTCACGAAGAAAGGAAGTCTCCCGGACTTCAAGACACACGACAATTATTATGTTGCAGGCCCGGTCGGAGAGTTTCTGGAAGTGCCGGAGAATGGCGAGCTGAAGCATGATGTATTCACCGATGACAAGCTGCCGCAGAGAAAACTGAAGACATACGGAAGACAGTTCACCCTGTCCAGAAAAGCCTTCATCGACGATGACATTTCTCTGGTGACATCCCTTCCGGCTCGTTACGCAGCAGCAGCGAGAAAGACCATCAACAAGCAGGTATTCCAGATTCTTGTCAATAACCCGGCAATCTATGACGGAACTGCTCTGTTCGGCTCGAACCACAAGAACCTCCTGAAGACAGGAACAGGAGTGACACAGGCAGCAATGCAGACGATGATTATGGCACTGGCGAACCAGAAAGATCAGTTCGGAGAAGCAATCATCATCAATCCGGCGCAGATCGTCGTTCCTTCCGGCATGAAGTTTGATATGTACACACTGTTCAACTCACCGACGATCAACACCACAGACAATACACAGGCAGTCAACCCACTGTACCAGTACAGAGATCAGATCGAGGTCGTGGAAGACCCGACAATCAATGCACTCTGCGGTGGCATGGGTAACGTGATGCCGTGGTGGTTATTCGGAGCAGCCGGAGACTGCGACGGAATCGAAGTTGATTACCTGAACGGTCAGGAAATCCCGAACATTCGTCGTATGGAAGCACCGGGTCAGCTTGGATTCGTGTGGGACATCTTCCTTGACTGGGGCATCTCTGTCATGGATTACAGAGGCATGGTGAAGAATCCGGGTGTCAAAGTAGAGACAAAACTGGAACTGGCATAAGAGAAGGGAGGCAAACGCAATGAGTAAAGCAGAATACTGGCAGCGCGGAGAGTCTATTGACTACAAGAACACAGGAAGCAGTGCCATCGAAGCAAATTCCGTGATCGTTCTCGGAAAGAGAGTCGGTGTGGCAGGCATGACAATCCAGCCGGGAGAGACTGGAAGCCTTCATGTGAAAGGTGTGTTCCGATTCGAGAAAGATGACAGCGAGATCACGGCAGGGGCAGAGGTATATGTCACTGCGGCAGGCAAGATGACAACAACTGCATCAGGAAATACTGCGGCCGGATTCGCAACAGAAGCGGAAAAGGCAGCAGAAACATCAGTGCTCGTCAATATCAACGCATGAGAGAACTGATTGCGCTTCGCCCTGTACTGTACCACGCACATCAGTATAGTACAGGCGAAAGCCTTCCGGTGAACGATCAGGAAATGACAGAATTGTGGCTCAAAGCAGGGACTGCAATGTGGAAGGAAGACGAGCCAGAACCACAGGCAGCGCAGGCAATTCCGGTGACAGCCGTTGCAGGTATGCCGGGAATGAGCGATGCAGGCACTGATGGACTGATCGGACGTATTCCAGAGACACCGGAAAGAAAAACCGCTCCTGCGAAGAAACCGACAAGAACCACAACGAGAAAGAAGAAAGCATGACCTTCAAAGACATCATAAAGAGGGATGTGCAGCAGACTTTTTTGAACGTGGATGAGTTCTCGGAGATACACACAGTCAACGGAAAGCCGATGGCAGTGCAGATCGACAACAACGAGCAGATTGAACGAGAGAAGAGATACAGTCAGCACATGGACGGAATATACGTCAAACAGGTGCTCATGTATGTATCTGCGGAAGATTATGGACCGCTCCCGAAGCAGGGAACAGCCGTGAGTCTGGACAAGAGATCATACAGAGTGGCCGATGCGATTGCTGAAGATGGAATCTATTCGATCACGTTGGAGGCGAACAGAGGATGATTACCTATGAGGTAAACAGGGCAGAACTGGAACTGGTTGAGAAGAAACTGGGAGACATGAAGAGCAAGGCCCCACAGGTATTCAAGAATGCCGTGAACAAGACTGCAAGGCAGGCAAGGAAACGAATCGCGCAAAGCGCAAAAGGAGCCTATACAGTTAAGCAGGTCGGATTCAATAGTCACATGAAGATCAAAAATGCGTCAACAGGAAACCTCACGGCATCGGTGGATGCGGATGGAAAGCCTCTGACACTCGTGCGATTTAAGAACCGGGCAGGCAGACCGAAAAAAGGCGGAGCGGCCGCGGCAGCAGACATCGTGAACGGCGGTCTGAAGCAACTGGTCAGTTCGCAAGGCGGAAAAGCGTTCAAGCGCAACGGACTGGTGATGCAGAGGGAAGGCAAAGACAGGCTCCCGGTCAAGGTGTTTCATTCAAACTCTGTCCCGAAAATGGTTGAAAAAGTATATCAGGGCGAGAGAGGAATGGCAGGAGCACTTAAAGAGCCGATACAGTCAGACCTTCGCAAGAACCTCGAAGCAGAGATCAAGAAGATTGTGGGGTAAGCCATGACAGCAGCAGAACTTCAGAGGGACCTCGTGGAAGAAGTGAAGAAACTTTTTCAGGGAATCACGACGGAGAATACGTCAGGGGAAACCGTGACAGGGGTGAATGTGTACGAACAGAACCTTCCAGTCGTGACGGATGACGAAGAAGATGAATCGCAGTTCTTTCCATACGCTCTCGTGAAATTACAAACAGGGAAAACTGCGGACGATGATAGTCCGTGGGTGGTTGCAACAGAGATTCACTTCGGGATATGCGATCACTCAAAGAAGAATATCGGTCACAGACACATCATGAACATGATTCAGGATGTGGTGGACAGATTTGCAGCAGAGCCTCTTCTGAACCAGAAGTTCAGAGCGGAGCAGGACATCGAATGGGCCGTTCAGGATGAAGACACATATCCGTTCTACTTCGGAGGAGTTGCGATCTCATTCAACGTGCCGAAGATAGGAAGGAGGGAACCGAAGCATTATGCCGAGGAAGACAGATACTGCTGAAGCAGTAAAAGAGACTGAAACACAGGCAGCAGCCGAAGAAGTGAAACAGGAAAATCTGATGTATGTGGGGCCTACGATTCCGGGCATCGGAATCCAGAACAGAGTATACACAGAGATTCCTGAAGCAGCAAAAGAAGCCTGCAAAGACGTACCGGAAATGAGAAACCTGTTCATTCCGGTCATCAAATATCCGCTTGCAGAGAAGATGCTGCGTGAAAGAAAAGGATATATCTTCAGTGCGTTCAGAAAGGCACTGGAATATAAAACAGAAGGAGGAAAATAAACAATGAGCAAACATGGAGTTTTTGTGCAGGAAGAAGCAACTGCGCTGACCGCGCCGATCACTGGTTCCTGCTCAATTCCGGTCGTTGTGGGAACTGCCCCGGTCAATATGGTGCAGAACCCGGAAGAAGTAATCAACACACCGATTCTCGCGAACTCGGCAGCAGAGGCGATGGCCGCACTGGGATATGTGGATGACTTTGAAAACTATACCTTGTGTCAGATGATGTATGCGACGAATAACATCTATCAGGTGTCACCTGCGGTCTATATCAACGTACTTGACCCGACAAAGCACAAGAAAGCACTGTCAGAGACAACTGCAACAGTGAGCCAGATGCAGGCGAAGATCAGCACGAAGGGAATCATCCCGAAAGGACTGGTTGTGAAAGCTGCATCAGCAACACTGACAGCAGGAACTGACTATACAACAGAGTTCGACACTGACGGAAGCCTGGTCGTCAATCTGATTGAAGGAGGAAAGGGAGCATCCGCAACATCTATCACAGTATCAGGAAATGTGCTTGACCCGTCCATGATTACAAAGACGGACATCGTTGGAGCGTATAACGCATCCACAGGAAAAGAAAGCGGTCTGGAAGTAGTAAGACAGGTATATCCAAAACTCGGAGTTGTTCCGGGATTGATTGTTGCTCCGGGATGGTCACAGATTCCAGAAGTCGGAATCGCAATGTCCGCAAAGGCAGCGAACATCAACGGAGTGTTCAAGGCGGTTGCACTGGTCGATCTGGACACAACGAAGGCAACAAAATACACGGACTGCAAGAAGACAAAAGAGGACAGCGGATTCACTTCTGCGTTCTGTTATCCGACATGGCCGTGCGTAAAGGTTGGAGATTATGTGTTCGCAATGTCTGCCGTAGTTGCAGCACTGATCGCATACACCGATGCAAGCAATGACGATGTGCCGTCCCTGTCTCCGTCGAATGAAATGCTCGGAGTGACAGGAACCTGTCTGGCAGACGGAACAGAAGTGACTCTCGATCAGGATCAGGGAAGCACAGTGAACACCTATGGAGTAGCAACAGCAATCAACATGAATGGATGGAAGCTGTGGGGCAACTACACAGGTGCATTTCCTTCCAGTGGAGACGCAAAAGACATCTGGCTCGCAGTCAGAAGAATGTTTAACTGGCACGGCAACAATTTCATTCAGACCTATTTCGAGAAGGTCGATGACCCGATGAACCATGTGCTGATCGAAAGCATCATTGATTCAGAGAACATCAGATGCGCGGCATATGCACCGGATAAATGGGCCGGAGCAGAGATGCAGTACCTCGCAAGTGATAACCCGATCACGGACACATTGGCAGGAAAGATCACATTCAGACAGCGAATCGCACCATATACACCTGCACAGGAGATTGACAACATCCTGTCCTATGACACGGATATGTTAAAGAACGCATTATCAGGAGGAGGTGAATAATCATGGGTATTGTTATTCCTGAAGTATTAAACCATTACAATGTATACAACGACAAAGCGAAAAAGCTGATCGGAATTTCCGGTGAGATCGAACTGGGAGAACTGGAAGCACTGACAGACACACTCGAAGGAGCAGGAGTGCTCGGAGAGATTGAGGATGCAGTCACAGGCCAGTTCGCATCAATCAAGATCAAGATTCCATTCTCTGTACTCTATGAGGATATGTTCAGCATCATCGACACAACGACTCCGCCGCAGTTGACTCTCCGGGCATCTATGCAGTGCATGGACCCGACAACCGGAGCAACTGGCTATTATCCGGTCAAGATCGTTGTGAGAGGAAAGGCAACGAACACAAACCTCGGAAAAGCAACAAAGGGAAAGAAAATGGAACCAGAGGTTGAACTGGAAATTCTGTACATCAAAATTCAGATCAACAACAAGACCACACTGGAACTCGACAAGCTGAACTTCAAGTTCGTGCTGAATGGAAAGGATATGCTGGCAAAAATCAGAAGTCAGGTATAAAAGGAGGATAAAAGATCATGAGTGAAGTTAAAAACGAAGTAGTAGAGCAGGCAGCAGTACAGGCAGAGGAAAGCAAGATGAAGTTGTCAAAGGTGTATGATTTCGAGGGCGCGAAAGTGTCCGAGATTGATTTCTCCGGTCTGGAAAACCTGACCGCAAACGATATGATTAAGGCGAACAAGGTCCTGAACACTTCCGGCAACGTGACAGTGCTGCCGGAGACGAATCTGGAATACACACTCGTCATCGCAGCATCCGCAACGGATTACCCGATCGAGTTTTACAAGCAGCTTGCACCGAGAGATGCAATCAAAGTCAAAAACAGAGTCACAAGTTTTTTCTTCGGAGAGGAATAAGAATCGACGAACTGTCGGAACTCCGAAAGTTATGCCTTGTCTTGTCAATGAACCTGAAGACAGGTCTGGATTATTTTCTAGACCTGTCTTTTTTTGACCTTTTAGACTTGTGCGATGACATGAAGGAGGTGAGCCAGCGTAAGTCATGAGTGAATATAAGGTATCGGTGAAGATTGCAGGTCAGCTTGAAAAGTCATTCAACTCTGCACTTCAGGGAGCACAAAAAGGACTGGAAGGGTTAGGCTCACTCGGAGTTAAAAGTGTACAGCTTGCAGCAAAGTCTCTGACGGCAGCGGGAGCAGCCATTGGAGCAGTCGGAGTCGCAAGCGTAAACGTCGGAAGAGAGTTCGAGGCACAGATGTCCTCGACAGCAGCAACAGCAGGAGCAACAGAAGAGGAATACAAGAAACTGGAAGCGGCCGCAATGGAGTGTGGAAGGACCACATCGAAGACGGCCACGGAAAGTTCTGCCGCCCTCGAATACATGGCCCTCGCTGGATGGTCAGTAAACGATTCTATCTCGGCATTGCCGAGCGTTCTGCGACTATCGGAGGCAACCGGACTCGATCTGGCACGAACGTCTGACCTCGTAACGGACAGTATGTCAGCCTGCGGAGTAAGCGTGGACAATCTGGCCGGGTATCTGGATATTTGCGCGAAGGCGAACAACAAGTCAAACCAGACAGCGGAACAGTTGATGGAGGCATATTTGGGTGTCGGCGGTGTTATGACGAACCTGAACGTGCCACTAACTGAGTCAGCAACGGCCCTCGGTGTACTCGCGAACAGAGGTATCAAGGGAAGCGAAGCCGGAAACGCATTGAACGCGATCATGGCGAACCTGACAACCGGAACCGGACAGGCAGGAGAGATGATGAAGTCTCTCGGAATATCTGCCTTCGACTCGGAAGGAAAGTTCATCGGATTAAAGGCAACGCTTGAAACCCTGAACACGGCACTGTCTGGATGTACAGAGGAAGAGCGAAACGCAGCACTGGCCGCGATCGGTGGAAAGCAGCACGTTGACGCTCTGAATGACCTCATGTCAGGTCTGAACACGACGCTGGAAGACGGTTCGACAGAGTGGGAAAACCTCACGAAAGAACTGGAAAACTGCGACGGTGCGCTTGAGGCGATGGCACAGACGAAACTGGACAACCTGAACGGCGATCTGGCGATCTTCCAGTCAGCACTCGAAGACACTGGTATCAAGATTTACAAAAACCTTCAGGGACCGCTCCGGGAAGTCGTACAGTTTGGAACCGATCAGATTTACAGACTGTCCGATGCACTCGCAGATGGCGGTTTTCAGGGCATGGCGGAAACGCTTGGAGATGTTCTGGCCGACTGCGTGACAGAGGTCGCAAACTACGCACCACAGCTTGTCACGATGGCATCAACACTCATGAGTTCTCTTCTTCGAGGACTGGTTGACAATGCCCCGACACTGACATCGGCAGCGGCTACACTGGCAACTTCAATCATCACGGCGATTGTGCAGTACATCGCTGAATTTTACACGACAGGAGCAACGCTTCTGGCGCAGTTCCTGCAAGGAATGGTCGGCAAGATGCCGGAGATCATTCAGGCAGGAATCACGGCAACGCAGAACTTGTCACAGGGAATTTTATCGCAGTTCCCGACGATTGTGAGTGCTGCATTGCAGATCGGAACGCAACTCATCAACGGACTGGCCGTCATGCTCCCGACACTGCTCAATATGGGGATTCAGATGGTCGTTCAGCTTGCTCTCGGAATAGCACAGCAGGCTCCGCAGATCATTACCGCAGGAGTCAATCTCATATTCCAGTTAGCAAACACACTGCTCTCATCGCTGCCGCAGCTTGTATCAGCAGGATTGACGCTCGTGCAGGGCATTGCGATGGGAATTGTATCTGGTCTTCAGTACATCTTTACGGATGGAGTCCAGATCATCCTGAATCTAGTGAACGGAATACTCTCGTCCCTGCCGCAGTTGCTCTCACAGGCAACGCAGGTGGTGATGACATTCCTTCAGGGCCTCGTTTCGGCACTGCCGATGATCGTGCAGGGCGGAATCCAACTGGTGCTCGGTCTGATTCAGGGAATTGTACAGAATTTACCATCAATTTTGACGGCAGCCGTTTCGATGGTTCAGACATTGCTGTCAGGATTGATTCAGATGCTGCCGCAGATCATCGTATCAGGGGTTCAGCTAGTAGTCGGATTGCTGTCAGGTATTGCACAGGCACTGCCGAGCATCATCACGGCCGGACTTTCCATGATTCAAACTCTGGTACAGGGAATCGTTCAGTCGATTCCTTTAATTTTGCAGGCTGCGATTCAGGGAATCATCGCATTCGTGCAGGCGATCGCATCAAATGCAGGAACAATCGTATCATCTGGAATCCAGTTGATCGTCGCGCTCGTGTCTGGACTCATTCAGGCAATCCCGACAATCGGTCAGGCTTGTGTACAGATTCCGGCGGCAATCATAGAAGCAATATTCACAACCGACTGGATTCAGGTCGGAGCCGATCTCATAAAAGGAATCGGAGAAGGCATCATAAATGCCTTCGGTGGCCTCGTGGACTCCGTGAAAGGTTTGTGGAGTGATTTCGTCGGATGGTTTACCGGAGACGGAGAAGAGGCAGGAACAGCAGCCGGAGAAAGTGTGGCGGCAGGAATTGATGCAAGCACACCGAGCATCACAGCATCGGCACAGAACGCATCACTCGCAGCACAGAACGGCTATCAGATAGACACATCACTGTTGACGCAGTACGGAACGAACATGAATGCGTCACTGGCAGGAGGAATCGACGCATCATCGTACCTCGTACAGACGGCCGCAGGGCAGTCAGGAACGGATGCGATGACATCTCTGAACAACTCTCTCGTTGGTATGCAGGGAACGCTGAATACAACGGCACAGGGAACAGGGACAGAGACGATGAACAGTCTTCTGTCTGGATTGCAGTCACAGCAGGGCGCACTGGATGCCGGGGGACTGGCAGCAGGAACGAGCCTGACGAACGGAATGTCAACAGGTGTGGCCGCTGGCTCGGCAGGATTGCAGGAACAGATTTCTGCATTAAGCCAGACAGCAACAAGCACATTGAGCAGTACGATCGACGGAAACCTTCCGGGTGTCACAGCATCAGCAACAGCATCAGGAGCCGCGATCACGAACGGAATCACATCAGGAATTGATTCTGGAATGTCAGGAGCAACAGCATCGGCAGCGAATGCCAGCGTTGACACAATCAACGCGATGGCAGACGGAATCAGCAATGGTGCTGCGACTATCACACAGACAATTTCAGAACTGACACAGACGGTCACAGAAGCATTGAATCAATGCTGGTCAGATGTGTCCAACAGCACGACAACTGCGTGGTCGGAAATCGGCACGAATATGTCAACATCTCTGACACAGACCTCAACTCTGGTCGAGACTTCACTGACCACCATGCAGACAAATGTGCAGTCAATCATGGAGTCGTTCACAACCGGAACGGCCGAAAAAATGACGCAGATGGGTTCGTCCATCCAGACTGCCCTGTCAGAAATTTCCGTGAACATAGATTCAACAATGACATCTATTCAGACCGGAATCGCGACGAGCACACAAGGATGGAGCACAGCCATGTCTGCGGCAATGCTGTCTCTGACGGTATCTATTCAGTCAGGAATGGCGCAGGCAACGCTGACCGTGACCGTGGCGATGCTGTCACTTAGAACAGCAATTCAGACAGGCTCAACGGCAGCAAGTACGGCGATGCAGACCGGAATGACACAACTGTCACTGACGGTCAGAACGAACATGATGCAGTCAGCTATAACAACGCAGGCTCAAATGATGATGATGCAGACAGCAGTGCGATCAGGAATGACACAGATGCAGTCAATCACAACGATCACCCTGAACCAGATTCGCACAATCACGACAACGACGGTCAATACGGCCAGATCAGTCACGACGAGCGGAATGAGCAGCATCGTTTCGGTGGTGCGGTCAGGAATGAGTCAGCTTGTGGCAGCAGTACAGAGCGGATGCAATCAGGCAGTTGCGGCAGCCAGAAGCGCAGCAAACGGCATCAGGGCAGCATTCGCAAGTGTGAGCCTGTATTCAGCAGGTGTCAACATGATGAGCGGACTCGTCTCTGGTATCAATGCCATGCGAGGAGCGGTCATGGCCGCAGCGTCGAGCATCGCAGCATCGGCAGCGGCAGCAGTCAATTCAGCACTGAAAATTCACTCTCCATCACGAGTGATGATTGAATCAGGTCAGTTCGTAGGCGAGGGCCTTGCAAGAGGTATGACAGCCACGGCCGGAATCGTGCAGAAAGCGGCATCACAGTCGATGACGCAGCCAGTTCTTGACAGTAGCAATGAAGTCAGAAAAATCGAAGCACCAGCAACGGTGCAGAGCAGGAGTTCCGTCATCGGAGAGACGATCGGAACGCTGACAGGAGACAGACAGCAGGGCAAGAGCAAGCAGGATGAACAGCCGATGACATTCGTGTTCAGTCCGACATATCACTTCGAGGGCGAAGCACCGAGCAAGGAGGACATCGCGGAAGCGAACCGGATGAGTCAGGCGGAGTTCGAGAAGCTGATGAAAGAGTGGATGAAGAAACACAAGAGAACATCGTTCGCATAGAAAGGAGGGCATCGCGGTGGCGAGCACATACACAACGATTCAGGGAGATACATGGGACCTGATCGCCTACAAATTGTACGGTGAAGAAAAGTACATGAAGAACCTGATTGAAGCGAACTGGCCGCTTCTGGATGTCCTCATCTTCCCTTCAGGTACGGTTCTGACCGTGCCTGATCTGCCGGAAGAGGTGGACGAGGACGCTCCGTTCTGGCGGTCAGATAATGATGAGAACGAAGAATATTATTCAGACACGGAGGACATGGAAGAAGATGAGTAATCCGAGAAAAGCGGTTCCGTCCCTGTCCTTCAATGGAAAGAATGTCACAACGAAGCTGAAGGAGTATCTGGAAAGCGTCTCATACACGGACGCAGCATCAGGAGACAGCGATTCCATTGACATTTCCTTGCACAACATCGGGATGAAGTGGATGGGCGCGTGGTATCCCAAAAAAGGAGACAAGATCAGCGGAAGCATCACATTCCAGAACTGGAACGCAGAAGGAAAGCATCTGAAACTCGACTGCGGAAAATTCGTGCTGGACAGCATCAAGTTCAGCGGAGGACCGCTGAAGGCAACCTTCGGAGCACTGGCGATTCCGGCAAGCGAATCATTCAAGAGCAGGGAGCGGACGAAGACATGGAAGAAGGTCACGGTCAAGAAGATCGCGACAGAAATTGCCAAAAGGTACAAGCTGAATCTTTCATACTCTGGACCGTCAATCACGATCAGCGCGATTGAGCAGTCAGAGAAATCGGATTCGGCTTTTCTATACGAAGTCTGCAAAAGCTATGGACTGTCAATGAAAGTGTTCAACTCAAAGATAGTCATATACGATCAGACAGCGCAGGAGAAGAAGAAATCAGTGGCAACACTGAAAAGAGAGTCATTCGTGGATGACAACTGGGACTATGAGGACGCACTGGAAGGAACATACACCGGGGCGAGAATATCCTACAAGTCAGGGAAAAACAGCAAAGAGATCAGCGTGTTTCTCGGACTGAAGGCAGAGAAGGCATCTGGCAGCAGGGTCCTGAAGATCAATGAGACGGCATCCGACGCAGCCGACGCATATTACAAGGCGGCCGCGGCGGTGAACCAGTCAAACGAGCAGGCAACAACACTATCAGGAGGAATCTGGCCGAATCCGAAGATATGCGCCGGAGTGTGCGTGACGATCTCCGGCATGGGAAAAGCAAACGGAAAATACTTCGTAGATAAGTCAACGACAGAGGTGTCGGATGGAAACACGAAGCAGAGCGTTGAGATGCACAAGTGCCAGACAAGACTGTCATACACACCGAAGAAACAGACTCCGGCAAAGAAGAAACCGACAACCACGAAAAAGTCATACAAAGTCGGGGACATTGTGAACTTCCACGGAGGAACACACTATATTTCATCATGGCCCGGAAGTAAAGGGTACAGTGCCAGAGCAGGAAAAGCGAAGATCACACTCGGTCCGAACTGCGCCGGAAATGGAAAGGCACATCCGTATCACCTTATTCATACAGACGGTAAAAGCAATGTTTACGGATGGGTTGATTCAGGCACATTCGACTAAAGAAGGGAGGAGAAAGCATGGCAGAGAAAAACATCAGAATTGGAAGAGTATCATCCATCGACTACGGAAGCGGAATGATAAGCGTGACATATCCTGATCTTGACGATTCCGTGACGGACGATCTCCCGGTCTTTTCAATGGGGGACGAGTACAAGATGCCTCCTGTCGGAGCAGAGGTGCTTGTATTGCATCTGTCAAATGGGTGCGCGGCCGGAGTGGTGATGGGAAGATACTGGAACGAAGCCAACAAACCGAGCGTGAGCGGAAAAGGGGTTTTCCGCAAGGAACTCGGAGAGAAAAAAGGAGAGGCATACATCCAGTATAAAGGCGGAAACATAACGCTGAAGGATGGAAGCGGAGCAACAACGCTCGGAAGCATCCTGAATCGGCTCTCAAAATTAGAAGCGAGACTGTAAGGAGGGAGCCGCGTGGGAAAGATTGGAAACTGGGGAAGAACGATCACCTTCGAGGTGAGCAGCAATAAGACCCTGACATTCAACAATTTTAAGAGAACAGTGTCGGCCAGATGGCACACACACAACATCGTGAACGGAAAACCGAAAAGCGAATTTGCAGGTCCTGATTCATCCAGTGTGACACTGGAAGCAGTGCTCGCAGCAGAAAGAGGTGTGCGGCCGAGAGCCACACTGGAAAAACTGGAAAAAGCCTGCGAGGGCGGAACAGTGGACTATCTGTACATCGGCGGAAAGAAGGTCGGAACCGGGAAGATGAAACTGGAATCCATATCAGAGACATGGGACGAGGTATGGAACAGCGGACAACTGGTGAAGGCGAAAGTCTCGCTGACATTCTCCGAGTATTAAGGAGGGCGAGCAGATGGCAAAACGACTCATAAAATCCATCAATATCATGTCTGTATCAGGCGATACGCAGGGAATAGAGCGCATTGACAGCCAGATCAAAGCACTCATCCTGTCGATGGTTGGAACAATCCCCGGAAGCAGGGGATTCGGACTCGAAAGAGAGTTCATTTCAAGACCTCCGCAGGAGGCACTGAATCTTCTGGCAATCGAACTGGAAGAAAAACTCGAAGAGTATATTCCAGAGGTTACAGTGGCAAATGTGGAAGGCAAGGTCAATGGAGACGGCTCTATTGAACCGACAATATACATAGAGAGGAGGAACTGAAGTGATTGACGAAATCGAAAATCTGCCAGAGGTGAGCTTCATTGACTACATCACACTGGACGATGTGCAGAGACAGATGGTGTCGGACTATCAGGAGAGATATGAGACACTGACCGGAACACCGACAACACTGGGAAGGGCAGACCCTCCTGCGCTGGTTCTGTATGCCTGCTCGATTCAGATATATCAGGCACTGCTCTATGTCGATCGTGCAGGGAAGCAGGACCTGCTGAAATACAGTTACGGCGAGTTTTTGGACAATCTGGCCGCACTGAAAGGAATCAAGCGAGAGCCTGCGAAGGCAGCAGTCGTGAAAGTGAAGTTCACACTGTCTGGCCTGCGTCCGCATCCGGTCGCAATTTCGGCCGGAACAAGAGTCACGAATGGCGAACTGTACTTCGAGACAAATGAATATGCAGAAATCGCAACAGGGGAAGAAAGCATCGAACTGATCTGCACCTGCCAGACGGCAGGAACGTCAGGAAATGGACTGATGGCAGGAGACATCAACGTGCTTGTGGACCCGATCGCATACATCCAGAGCGCAGAGAGCGTGGAAGAATCAACAGGAGGAACTGACATCGAATCAGATGACAGCCTTGCAGAGCGAATCTACATCGCGCCGAGCAAGTATTCAGTTGCAGGACCGGAAGAGTCATACAGATACTGGGTGAAGACTTTCAACTCATCCATCACGGACGTATACATCGACAGCGAGAATCCGACGGAGGTTCTGATCGAGTTCATCATGAACGATGGAGAACTCCCGAACGAGAGCATCATCCGGTCATTGCAGGATTATCTGTACAATGAGAACATCCGTCCGCTGACGGACAAAGTGATCGTAAAAGCACCGGACACAGTAGAATATGCGCTTGACCTGAAATACTACATCAACAAGAGTGATTCAGCGCAGGCGAACACAATTCAGAGTGCGGTCAATGCTGCCGTCGAGAATTACATCGTATGGCAGCGGTCAAAGATCGGACGCGACATCAATCCGTCGAAGCTGATCTGTATGCTCGAAGATGCAGGAGCGAAGAGAGTGGAGATCAACGCACCAGTCTTCAGGAAGATTGAGAAGACAGCCGTGGCGAAGGTCACAACGAAGAAAGTGGCCTATGGAGGAATTGAGGATGATTAAACTGTCAGAGGGCGGAATTGCCGAAATGTGGAAAGATGAGAAATCACCAGAGATGCAGGCAATCAGTTACGCACTTCAAAAGGCAGTTGCAATGGTGATCGAGAAGGCAGAGAAGACAAAGTGCTTCTCTGACATCGACAAGCTGGATGAGAAAACACTGGATTATTTTGCAGTGGAGCAGAGGGCAATGTACTATTCGCAGATGCTGCCGATCGAGCAGAAGAAAGCGATTATCAAGAACACTCTGAACTGGTACACGAAGGCAGGAACCCCGGCAGCAGTATCAGAGATGGTCGATGTCGTTCTCGGAGGTGGAAAGGTCGTGGAGTGGTTCGACTTCGACGAACCTCCATACACACCGGGAACATTCGACATCGTAACATCAGCATTGATGACATCAGACATCATGGAGGAACTGACAGGACTCGTGCAGAAGGTCAAGAACGTGCGATCTCATGTGCGAAGAGTCATCGTCGAGAGAAATATTCCATCCGGCATGAATGCCTGCACATGGATGTTCTCAACGCAGGACTCCATCGTTCCGAACGTACTGCTCGGAGACTACGATGTTCCGAACGGAGTGTATGCGGCCGGATATATCAGAGAGACGGTCGGAGAGACAACCGTCAGAAATGATATTCAGGTACAGACTGAAACGGCAGCAGGCCAGAGTGCAGCAGGAGTGACCAGTGTGGAGAACACAACGACAGTCCTGAATCATCTGACAACAGCCAGTGAAGCAAAAGAGAGCAGCGTGAACATTGCGCTGTATGGTGAAGTAAAAGAAACAAGTACAACAGTACGATAGGAGGAAATATAAATGCTTATTTGGAATCCCGGAAAACTGACGAAGGATGGAAAAGCACTGCTCGCAAAAGCGCAGGCAGGAAAATGTGCCATTCAGATCACAAAGGCACAGTCGGGAAGTGGCTCATATACTTCGAGCGAGGACATCTCACAGAGAACTGCGCTGAAGACCGTGAAGCAGACATTCCCGATCTCAAACAAAGTTATCAATACAGATTCAGCACTGGTGCTGAAGATCACAATGGAGAACAGCACACTGACAGCAGGATATGACATCACAGAGTTTGGTGTGTTTGCATCTGACCCGGACAAGGGCGAGATTCTGTACTCCATCGCAACAGCAAGCACATCCGACTATATGCCTGCATACAACGGAGTGGTTCCGAGTGTTATCAACATGAGTTACTATCTTGAAGTTGCGAACGCATCAACCGTGACAATCAAGTCCGCCGGAGCACTTGCCCTTCAGAGCGATCTCGAAGCACTGGAAGCAAGAGTGACCGCAGTGGAGAGCGATGCTCTGCGTGGATATGGAGCAAGAAGAAAGGTCGGAGCATCTTCGACAACATGGGAAAGAGTCGGAGCAGCGATCGGACTGGTTGCGAAGGCGGCGGTCGGAAACGGAACCGTACAGAACGACTTCATGGCGAGCGTATATCCGTACAACTCCGTGAAACCTTGCAATGTGGCAGAAGACATGAGCGTGAACGCATATCTCGGTGACGCAGACTTCCAGTGGGACGGAAGCAATGGAGATGTCATGCTCGAAGTGCCGCAGGTATACACAGCAAGATACTTCGAGACAGATTCAGACGGAGTAAAGTGGGAATACAGATGGGTGGCAGCAGGTCCAGTCGGAAGATGCCATCTTGACCATGCGTTCACTGACGGAGATCGCCAGAGCGAGAAGATTTACATTCCGATTTTCCCCGGCTCGCTCAATGCTGAAGGAACGAAACTGGAATCAAAAGCAGGAGTCTTCCCGGCACACAACAAGACCAGAGCACAGTTCAGAGGACTCTGTACTGCAAAGGGCAACAAGTGGTGTCTGGATGATGTCTGGACGATGCACCTGCTCGACACACTGTTCGTTGTAATGTTTGCAAGTACACACGCACAGTCAATCCTCGGAGCAGGAAGAACAGAGTTCCCTGAAGACGGAACGAAAGGTCTGGCACTTCAGGAGAGAACAGGAAACTACATCACAGTAGAAAAGACATACGGAAACAGATTCGCAGTCGGTCAGGGTATCTCAATCGGAGCAGGACTCTGGTCACAGAGTCTGGCAGCAGACAGAAGAGTTACAAAGATTGAGGATTCTTCCGAAGTAGAAAACGCAGTGTGCGTATATTTCGATGGGGACCCGGTGGCAATTAAGACAACGAGCGTGTTATGGTCTTCGCTTCAGCCGACAGGAGCAACGATCGACATGGCATCACCGAACGGAAGAATCGAAGGAAAAACGAACGGAATGAGCGCGATCAGATTCTTATGGATTGAGGACTGGTTCGGAAATATGTGGCAGTTCCGCGATGGTGACAACATTAAGAACTGGCAGCACTATTATTGCAACAAGCGCAGCAGCTATGCGGATAAAGTATACGAAGGAGACTATTTCAAAGTAGGCTATGAAGCAGCGAAGGCGAACGGATATGTCAAAGAGTTTGGCTATGACCCGGAGTGGCCGGAAATTGAAATCTGCACCGATGCAACAGGCTCATCAGGCACATTCTTCCCTGACTACTACTATCAGGCCGAAGGCGGTGAGCTGGTCTTCTCTGGTGGTAGCGTGAGCGACGGTACGGGTGCCGGGCCTTTCTACCGGAGCTGTAACAGCGGTGCTGGGGCCTCGTACTGGTACATCGGCGGCCGCCCTCTTGGTCGGAAATAACCATTTCGAGGGGGACATGGGGGATTCCCTCCCCCATGAAACCTTCCGGCAAAGGAAAAGTAAAGTGGAAAAATCATGCCGGAAGGATGCCGCCTGAAATGAGAACAGGAAATAAATAAAATTTTAGGGTGTAAAGACACGAGCGGCTGGTCATCTCTGGTGGTAACGTGAACAACGGTACGAATGCCGGGCCTTTCTACCGGAACTGTAACAACGGTGCTGGGAACTCGAACTGGAACATCGGCGGCCGCCCACTTTGTCAATATCTCGTTAATTTAGATACATTTCTCAATATTTGGTATAAATGTATCGTGACTTTACACTCCGTACTCCGGTACGGAACAGAATGAAAATTCTGTCCTTGCCCCTTGGCAAAAATGAAAGCCGTGAATGGCATCGGCCAGTACCTTGCGTGGAAAACCGATGAGGCTGACAAAGAGATAGGAGAAACCATTTCAAAATGCACTTACAGAAACTTAAAAACATCGTATGGACGAAGAGAATCGGGCATCTGTTCGAGAGAGTGACGGATATTGAAAATATCAAACGTGCGATCAAAAGAGCGGCGAAGCGGAAAACGCATCGGCCGTCCGTACAGAGAATACTGAATGACATCGACAGTTATGCAAGAAAGATTCAGGAAATGCTCGTGAATGAAACCTTCGTTCCGGGAAAATACACGATCAGAGAAATCTATGACGGCATAAAGAAGAAAAAGAGAATCATTGCTGTACCGAGATTTTATCCAGATCAGTGCATCCATCATGCGTTCGTGCAAGTCTTCAGGGAAATCGTTGAGCATGGAGCTGACAAGTTCTCCTGCGGATGTGTACCGGGAAAAGGTACAGACGGCGCACGAAAGATGATTAAACACTGGATAAAGAGTGACCCGATCGGGACGAGCAAAGTCCTGAAACTGGATGTTCACCACTGTTATCCGACAATGAGCCACGAAGAACTGCGGAAGAAGCTGGAAAGAAAAATCAAGGACAAGAGATTCCTGAATCTGGCATATAAACTGATTGCAAGTTATCAACAGCCTATGGCAGATCACACGAGGATGCTTCCAGAAGTTGACGCAGTTGGGATTCCGGTCGGATTGTACACATCGCCGTGGTTTTGCAATTTCTTCTTTCAGGATATAGACCATCTGATCGCAGAGAAAACAGGTGCAAAGCACCACACAAGATATGTGGACGATATAGTCCTTTTTGATTCAAATAAACGGAGGTTACACAAAGCACTCCGAATGATTGCGGATGAGTTGAGAAAGGTCAAGATGCAGGTGAAAGCAAACTGGCAGGTGTTTCCACTGAAGGACAGACCGCTGGACTTCTTGGGATATAAATTCCATGCAGGAGCGTGGACAACACTTCGGAAGTCGATCATGTTCAGGATAAGCCACAAGGCGAAGAAGATTTCAAAAATCTCATACATTTCACCGACGAACGCATCCGGCATGATCTCATACATGGGATTCATTTACAATTCGGATTCATGGAACTTCTGGAAGGAACGTGTGAAGCCGTTTATCAATTTGAAACTGCTGAAAGGAGTAGTGAGCAATGAGAACAGAAAGCAACATCAAGCCGCTTGTGCAGCATGAGATTGAGGCACTGCCGAAAGTGGTCGGCAGAACTTGCACAGTCATTTTCTATGAGAACATCGAAGGCCCGATCGAGAAAGAAGAGGGCGATCAGGTGTACACCTATGACAGATACACTCTGGAAACACAGTACAGAGAGAATCTGGAAGAGTCCATCGAGAAAAACCGTGAGGCATGGTTGCAGAAAGCAATCAAGGCAGAGCAGGAGGGCGAAGAGAAGACCGAGATGGAGATTCTTCAGGAACAGGTGGCATCACTTCAGGATGAGAATGCAGCACTGAAAGCCAGCAACGAAGAATTGAGCGGCATCGTGGATGACCTCATCGTCGCAAGTTTAGGAGGTGAAGAGGATGTATAAGCGTCTGAAAAAACTGTACCTTGCAGGAAGGTTGAATGACACAGGTCTGGAAAATGCGGTGACAAGGGGATGGATTACCGAAGACCAGAAGGCGGAGATCATTGAGGCAAAGAAAGAACAGGACGCACCGAAAGAATAATTTCCAGTGCAGTCACGCAGGACATGACGGTCATTGCCGGAGAACTATTGAAGAGTGCCGGGGACCGGAGTGTCCTGTTTTTGGCTCATGCGGTGAATGTCAGGACTACCACATCCCGGCCGGACAGGAGCCGTGCAAGAATTGCCAGTACATGAATGTACAGTAACCAAAACAAGGAGGTGAGAAAGGTGGACATGACAGCGATCGTCATTGCGGCGAGCATTCCTTCAGCAATAACAGGCTTTTGTTTCTGGCTGATCGAGCAGAACATTCAGAAGCGAGCAGAGAAGGAACGCAAAGAAAGAGAGGCAAGACAGGCAAAGGTTGACGAAAGAGAGCGAGCCAGAGAGCAGAGCGAACTCTGCATCATTAACTGTATCAACGCTTCTCTGGCACTGGGAGAGGCAACGGCCAGAGCCGTCCAGAGGATTCCCGATGCTCATTGCAACGGAGATATGCACGCAGCTCTCGAATACGCGCAGAAAGTAAAACATGAACAGAAAGATTTCCTGAATGAACAGGCAATCAAAGCAGTTGTATAATTTCAAGGAGGAAAAGAATATGAAAAACATTAACTGGATGAAGAAATTGACAAGTAGAAAATTATGGACAGCAGTTGCGTCCTTCGTCTCTATGATGATCGTAGCAACAGGCGGAGCAGAGAACACTGCAACACAGGTGACTGCTATCATCATGGCAGGCGCATCCGTGATCGCATACATCATCGGAGAAGGTCTGACTGATGCAGCAAACGTCGGAATCGAAGAAGGACAGCTTCTGGAAGCGGATGCCATCAAAGGCGAAGATGAGCAGTAAGAACAGCAAGGAACAGGAGGCGGAGCAATCCGCCTCTTTTTGTGGAGGTATCAGGATATGAAAAAAGAACATCTTGAAATACTGGCAAAGATCATCGGCGGAGTGGAATCAGGTGGTCAGATTTACGGCGGACAGAACTACGCAGCATATGCAGGCAAGGCAGCGAACTCTTCAAACGAGAAGACCTGCACTCTCGGATGGGCGCAGAACTATGGCAACGAAGGAAGAAGACTCTGCAAAATGATTCTGGCCGCAGATGCCGCAGCGTTCAGAAAGGCAGACACGGCAGGAATCGAGAAGAAGCTGTCCGTTGACTGGGAGGCAACCGGATGGAATCCATCCGCAGCGGAGAAGAAGGCTCTGGTCGCGATCATCACAACGGATGCCGGAAAGAAGTGTCAGGACGAACTCTTCTCTGAACTGATGAACACATACATCAAGAGCGCAGAAGCGTATGGAGTGACCGACATCAAAGCGCAGATGATGTGGTGCGAGATCGAACATCTCGGAGGACTAGGACCAGTGAAGAGAATCTTCGGAAGAGCATCGAAGCCGTACACACCGGACACGATCTTCGCATCCCTCCTGCTCGATCAGAAGGACACAAGCAACAACAATCAGGTCGGGGACAAGAAGTTCCAGAGCAGGCATGAGTGCTGCGTCCGCTGGATAAAGCAGTATGTCAAAGACGAAACAGATTCAGGAAAGGAAGAAAAGACAATGTATTCGAGACAGGCAGTTGTCGATCTGGCAGAAAGCTGGGTCGGCAAGAAAGAAGCAGACGGTTCATACAAGAGCATCATTGACATTTACAACAGTTTCACCGGAGCATTTCCGAGAAACGTGAAAATGGAATATGGATGGGCGTGGTGTGCGTGTACATGGTCCGCACTGGCAGTTGCCCTCAAATATACTCCGATCATGCCGATTGAGATTAGTTGCTATTATCTGATCGAGAGAGCGAAAGCGATGGGAGTGTGGGAAGAGAACGACGCACACGTTCCGAAGCTGGGAGAGGCAGTTCTGTATGACTGGCAGGACAATGGAGTCGGAAACAACACCGGAACTCCTGACCATGTTGGAACAGTAACCTATGTCAATCAGGCATCCGGTTACTTTGTTGTAACTGAAGGCAATTATGGAAATGCAGTCAAGAAGAGAACAATCTCCATCAACGGAAGATATATCAGAGGATTCATCACTCCGAAGTATGATTCCGATGCAGCGCAGAGTCATCCGGTTCAGACACCGGGCAAGAGCACTTCAACAGTAGCTCACGAGGTCATTGCAGGTCAGTGGGGAAATGACCCTGAAAGATCAACTGCTCTGAAGGCGGCAGGATATGACCCGGAAGTCATTCAGGCAGAGGTCAACAAGATTCTGAACGGATCCGCAGCAACTACAACCAAACCACAGCCAAAAGACCAGCCGATCACAAAGACCGTGAAGTCAACTTGCTATGCAAAGAGTTACGACAGAAGCCTTGCAGGAACTTACAAGACAACCGATGCGCTGTATTGCAGAAACGATGCAGGAAGCAACAAGAAAGCATTGTGCGTCATTCCGGCAGGAACTGAAGTGCATAACTATGGTTATTACACCACATACAACGGAGTGAAGTGGTTATACATCACAGTCACTCTCGACGGTGTTGAGTACATCGGATTCAGTTCAAAGAGTTATCTGAAGAAATAAGATGAGAAAGTAAAAGAGGACCGGGCAGGGAGCAGTTCCCTGTTCGGCCCTCTTTTTTTGTGCAATTTGCCTTTTGCAAAGTCCAGATCGCGCCCCGATCGGAGCCAGAGAAAAGCAAAACTGCACAAAAGAATCGTTTTTACTAACTACGCAGTACCGACAGGTGCACTCGATTACCATACTTCAAAAGAAATTTTGAAGCTGATCGAGGACGTCAATCAGAAGTACGGCAACACCGTCATTATGGTAACACACAATGATGCGATCAAAAACATGGCGGACCGCGTGATTCGTCTGCGCGACGGCCAGATCCGTAAAAACTACGTCAATGAGACCAAAATCGCCGCCGGCGATCTGGACTGGTAAAGCGGGGTGGAAGTATGAAAAATCCATTACGAAAACGCCTGCTGCGGGAACTGAAGAACGATATTGGAAAATATCTCGTTATTTTTCTGTTTATGACGGCGACGATTGGCTTTGTGTCCGGTTTTCTCGTTGCGGATGAGAGCATGCTGTATGCTTACGATGAAAGCTTTGAAAAATACAACGTGGAAAACGGAAATTTTACAACAGAACAGAAGCTCACCGACGACCAGAGAACACGGCTGGAAAAAGAGAAGGTAACGATTTACGAGAATTTCTATAAAGACGAAGATGTCGACACGGATCTGGATTCGGAACCAGAGAGCACGATCCGTCTTTTTAAAAACAGAACAGAGGTCAATCTGGTCTGCCTGATGAAAGGCGAAATGCCGCAGCAGAAGGATGAAATTGCAATTGACCGTATGTATGCGGACAATAATGACCTGCAGGTCGGTGATGTGATCTCGGTTGATAAAAAAGAACTGACGGTTACCGGTCTTGTGGCACTTTCGGATTACAGTGCGCTGTTCAGCAATTCGAGTGACATGATGTTCGATGCGGTTAAATTCGGTGTGGGAATCATGACCGAAGAAGGGTATGATGCCATTACCGATGACCATATCAAATACTGCTATTCCTGGAAATACGATACGGAACCGAAAGATGAAAACGAGGAAAAAGAATGGTCCGATAATTTCGTCGAGGTTCTGGCGGCTCATTCCTCGCTGACGGGTTATCTGCCGCGCTACGGCAATCAGGCAATCAAATTTACCGGCGACGATATGGGCGGTGACAAGGCGATGGTGGAGGTACTGCTGTACATCCTGATTGCCATCATGGCGTTCATTTTTGCAGTTACGACAAACAATACGATTGTAAAAGAAGCGTCGGTGATCGGAACGCTGCGCGCATCCGGCTATACGAGACGGGAACTTCTGCTGCATTATCTGTCCCTGCCGGTACTGATTACGATTTTGTCGGCGGTGATTGGAAATATTCTGGGATACACCGTGTTTAAAGATATCTGCGCCGGTATGTATTATGGAAGCTACAGTCTGCCGACGTATCAGACGCGGTGGAATGCCAATGCATTTCTGCTCACGACCGTAATTCCGGCAATTCTGATGTTTGTGATCAACGCGGTGCTGATTTCCGGCCGTCTGCGTCTGTCACCGCTGCGTTTTCTGCGCCACGATTTTGCAAAGAAAGGAAAAAGCCATGCGGTGCGTCTTCCGAACTTCCGGTTCTTCTCGCGGTTTCGTCTGCGGATCCTGCTGCAGAACAAATCGAGTTACTTTACCCTGTTTCTCGGTATCGTATTTGCCAATATTCTGTTGCTGTTCGGTATGATGATGAAACCGCTGCTGTCACATTACCAGACGGAGGCGGTGGAAAATATGCTGGCAGATTACCAGTATATTTTAAATGTCCCGGATCCGATCGATGAGGATGATGAGTACACGCTGATGGGAATTGTGCAGAAACTTCTGACGCCGTCACTGAAGACAAATACGGAGGGCGTGGAAACGTTTGCCGTCACATCGCTGAAGAATATTCCGAAAAACCGGGAGGGCGAGAGCATTTCGGTATATGGAATTCAGAAAGACAGCAAATATGTTTCCGCTGAACTGTTTGAGGACGGCGTGACGATTTCCGACGGTTATGCCGAAAAATATGGAATGAAAGTCGGCGATACACTGGAACTGAAAGAGCCGTATGAGGACAAAACGTACAGCTTTGAAGTAAAAAGCATTTATGCCTACCCGGGAGCCCTTGCGGTATTTCTGCCGATGGATGTCTTCTGCGAGGAATTCGATCATCCAGAGGACTACTTTAACGGCTATTTCTCCAATGAGCCGATCACGGACCTGGAGGAATCGTATATCGCGACGAAAATTACGGAAGATGATATGACAAAGATTTCACGGCAGCTCAATGTGTCGATGGGAGAAATGTTCCAGCTGATCAATGTTTTCTCGATTGTACTGTTCATGCTGCTGATTTATCTGCTGACGAAGCTGATCATCGAGAAGAATACGACTTCGATTTCGATGGTAAAGATTCTCGGCTACGAGAACAGGGAAATTTTGAGTCTGTATTTGACGGCGACAACCTGGGTTGTGATCGTCTCAATCGGTGCCAGCCTGATCATTGCCTCCGCGCTGATCCGCCAGATTTATGTCATTATGCTTTCCGAGTACAGCGGCTGGCTGACATACTATATTGATCCGGCAATTTACGGAAAAATGTATCTGATGGGCCTTGCGGCGTATGCTGTTATCGCTGTGCTGCAGTTCCGCCACATCCAAAAGATTCCGATGGACGAGGCACTGAAAAATGTAGAATAAAAAAAGTTACAGGAGAAATCTTGACAAGCCCGGGCAAAGTGTGGTATATTGCTCTCAAACTTGGTGTGGATTTTTCAACTTGTAATAAAGTTCTTTTCGCCACGCAATTATCGAAAGCAGATAATTGCGTGGCTTTTTTTGTGGCAATGGAGCAAAGTCCGTGCCTGCACGTAAGCCCACCAACAGAAAAGATCACAAATGGAGGTAATAATGAACGAAAACTTTATGAAAGAAAAGCCAGTATTTCCACTGCTGGTTTCGATGGCGCTTCCAATGGTAATCTCGATGCTGGTCAATTCCTTATATAACATTGTGGACAGCTTCTTTGTCGCACAGATCAGCGAAGATGCCATGACGGCGCTCTCCCTGGTTTATCCGGTACAGAATTTTGTAAATGCCGTTGCCATCGGTTTTGGAATCGGACTGAATGCGGTGATTTCGTATTATCTGGGAGCGGGTGACAAAAAGGCAGCCGGCTGTGCTGCAACGCAGGGTCTTGCCCTTACCATGCTGCATGCGGTTATTTTAACGATCGGAAGCCTTCTGGTCATCGAGCGTTTCCTGCGGATGTTTTCTTCTTCCGAAACTGTCATCGATCTTGGTGTCCGGTATTCACGGATTATCTTTCTGTTTACCATAGCAATCATGGCAAACCTTTACTTTGAAAAGGTTTTTCAGGCAGTCGGCCGGATGAAAGTGACGATGACCGGTATGATGATCGGCTGTATTGTCAACATCATTCTGGATCCGCTGATTATTTTCGGAATCGGACCGTTCCCGCGTCTTGGAATTGAGGGTGCGGCACTTGCAACCGGCATCGGTCAGGTGACACCGGTCGTGATTTACTGGATCATTTACAAGATCCGCCCGATTTCGGTCAAAATCCATCCGGAATATTTAAAAGAAGGAAAAAATCTGGTCGGAAGACTGTATGCGATCGGCGTCCCGGCGATCCTGAACCTGGCGCTGCCGTCTCTTCTGATTTCCGCACTGAATGGAATCCTGGCCGTGTATTCCCAGAGCTACGTTGTCGTGCTCGGCATTTACTACAAGCTGCAGACGTTCATCTATCTGACAGCAAACGGCATTGTACAGGGCATGCGCCCGATTATCGGCTTCAACTACGGCGCAGGCGAGCATAAGCGTGTGCGGAAGATTTATGAGATCACCCTGATTATGTGTGCGGTGATCATGCTTATTGGAACCGGCATCTGCCTTGCCATTCCGGAACAGCTGATCGGACTGTTCAGCAGCAATCCGGAGACCATCCGTCTTGGCGGACAGGCACTGACACGCATCAGCGCGGGCTTTTTGATTTCGGCAGTTTCCATCACATCCTCCGGTGCGCTGGAGGGACTCGGAAAAGGTGGATCTTCCCTGATCATTTCCCTCTGCCGAAATGTCATTGTCATTCTCCCGGCAGCTTACCTGCTGTCCCATCTGGGAGGCGGCGTTTTCGTATGGCACGCCTTCTGGATCACAGAGGTCATTTCCGCAGCGGTTTCTCTTGTGGTATACCGCCGCGCAGTACGAAGATAAAAAATATAAGAAGAAAAGAAAAGCGGCCTCTTGTGGAAGGCGGCTTTTCTTTTTATAATAGATAATACAGACGTAAGAATTAAGTAAAGATTTTTTTGAATATTCATGGTACCATTACGGTAGTTAAAAACAGAGAGGATGGAAACGACGTGGAAGAAACAAATATTTTAGTTGTGGATGATGAAAAAGAAATCGCGGATCTGCTGGAAATTTATCTGATCAGCGATGGATTTCAGGTATTAAAAGCGTACAGTGCAAAAGAGGGACTCCGCATTCTGGAGGAGAAAAAAATCGACCTGGTGCTGCTCGATGTGATGATGCCGGATATGGACGGTATTGCGATGTGCCGCCGCATCCGGGAGACGAACAACATTCCGATCATCATGGTAAGTGCCAAAACGCAGGATATCGACAAGATCGTCGGTCTGTCAACGGGAGCAGACGATTACGTGGCAAAACCGTTCAATCCGCTGGAGCTGATGGCGCGTGTAAAATCCCAGCTCCGCCGCTACCGCGAACTGAATCCGTCGAAGCCGCACGAGCGCCAGGAAGTGATTTCCTTAAAGCATCTGGAAATCAACAAGGTAACCCATCAGGTTGTCTGCTACGGAGAAAGCATCAAGTTGACACCGATTGAATTTGATATTCTGTATCTGCTGGCCTCCAACCCGGGCCGTGTGTTCGGTACAGACGAAATTTTCGAGCGCGTCTGGCATGAAAAATTCTATGAGGCGAACAACACGGTTATGGTACATATCCGCCGTCTGCGCGGAAAAATGAAAGACGACACAAGAGAAGATAAGATTATTACAACAGTCTGGGGAGTGGGATACAAAATTGAAGCCTGATTTTATAAAAAACTTCAGCCAGAGGATGGTCTTTGATCTGATTGTAAGTGCACTTATCACGGTGCTTGTAGTGACGCTTACCGACGGGATTCTGACCTTTTTCGGCAATGGACTGATGAACATCGGTTACCGGAGCGCCTGGATCGGACCGGGAGGCCTCCGCCCATCGGTGCGGACGATGATTCTGACGGCGGCTGCGCTGCTTTCGTTCTGCCTGACCTTTTATTTCCTGATGCGCGAAACCATCCGATACATTGGGAAGATTCTGGAAAAGGTAAAGGAGATATCAGCAGGGGATTTTGATCATCCGATCGAGGTAAAGGGAAATGACGAGTTTTCTGTGATGGCGGAGAACTTAAATACGATGCAGCAGAATATCAAGGAAATTATGGAACGGGAACGGATCGCGGAGCATACGAAAAACGATCTCGTCTCATCCGTGGCACATGACCTCCGTACGCCGCTGACTTCGATTATCGGCTATCTCGGCTGGGTGCGCACGCGGACGGATCTGGATGAGGAGACGAGAAATCATTATATCGATATTGCCTATCAGAAAGCACTCCGTCTGGAGCAGCTCACGAACGAACTGTTTGGATTCGTCAAGCTGGAGCACAAAGAGATGCAGCTGCATCTCGGAAAACTTGATCTGGTGCAGCTGATGGAGCAGATGCTCGACGAGATGACGCCGTCTTTTGTGAAAAATGAGCTTCAGGTGGAATTTCTGCATGCGGAACATGCGATTTTTCTCGAGGCGGACGGTGAGCTGCTGGCACGGCTCTTTGGAAATCTGCTGAACAATGCTGTCAAATACGGAAAAGAGGGAAAACAGATCCGCGTCTCAATGGAAAAAGAGGGTGAATATGTGGTCACGCGTGTCATTAACTACGGACGGATCATTCCAAAACAGGAACTGGATCATATTTTCCAGAAATTTTACCGGACAGAGCAGTCGAGGAGCCGCGATACCGGCGGGACGGGACTTGGACTTGCGATTGTACAGCAGATTGCGGAACTGCATCACGGACAGGTGCGGGTAAAAAGTGATCTGCAGGGAACCGTCTTTGAGGTGGAACTGCCGGTCGGAATGCCAAAGGGGAAGAAAGAGGACGAAAAGCGATGAACAGGAAAAGAAGAAGCAAAATCTGCTGTCTGTCCGGTATTTTGCTGCTGATTCTGCTTCTGGCGGGAGTTCAGAGGGTGTCTGCGATGACAACGCGGACAGAACTTTATCAGAACACGCCGTCGGATGGCGGAAGAAGCGGCGGGAAAGAAAAGCAGCTTCTTGCCAACAGCTACGCAGGGGAATACCAGATTGATTTTTCTTATGGATTCGAAGGAAACTATCAGGATGGGAATCACGTACCGATTCGTGTGACAATCACAAATGAGAGCGCTGTTGAATTTGAAGGATACTTTGTTTTTCAGATAAAAAACGCCGCGGAATCGATTTACCGCGGAAACAGTGGAGAAGGCATTCTCTCAAAACTGTTTCCGGGGGGCAAGCGGTCGGGCGACGGAAGAAACAGCCTTTTTACGTACCGTTTTCCAATCTATATTCCGGCGAACGGAACCGTTACAAAGACTTTTTCGGCAGGGCTTCTGGTGGAAAATACGTCTTTTTGTGTCCTGCGCCTGGAGAACAGCCAGAGGGACACGGTGTACAGTCGGGAAGAAACGATTTCGAGTGAAGGCTTCTTCCAGTCCAAGGTGGAAGTCTGCGTTGTGGAAGAAGAAACTAATTACGGGCAGCAGCTGAATGGAGTTACGCTGAACGACGGGATTTATGAGGTGGAAGCTGCATCTGTCCGGGCAGAGGAGCTTGTCGGGCTTGCGGAGTCGTATTCGCCGGATGTGCTGATCCTTCTGGAGCAGTCCAAAGAAGAACTGGATGAGACACTCCAGAAAGAAATTGATCTCTGGCAGGCAGAGGGAGGTCTTCTGATTACCTTTTCGGGAAACGAGACATTTGCGGAAAGCCAGCGCAGTGCGTTTAAAGAAGCGCCGGTAGATTTTCTGAAAAATATTCTGGACGAAGAGACCACCAGCCGCCTTCTGGCAAAACGAAATACGAATTATCAGAAATACTATACGATTTCCGATCTTCTGGAAAACACTAAGATCCGGAACCGTCCGAATACGGTGCTGTACGGCGGCCTGATTCTGGTCTATCTGGTTCTGGCAGGGCCGGGATTGTATTTCTTTTTGAAAAAAACAGGAAAACGTCAGTATCTCTGGGGGGCGATCTGTGCCTGCTCGGCCGTCTTTGTTATGCTGATCAGTCTGTTTGGCCAGAGCACGAGGCTTAAGGCCCCGGTGCTGACGTATGTAAGAGAAATCTGGCAGTACGATACATACCAGAAAGATTACATTAATTTCTGTGCACAGGCGCCGTACAATGCTTCCTATGAGCTGTATCTGGATCCGTCCTACGATCTGGTGACGTACAACCGTATGGACTATATGTCCAACAGCACGGCACAGCCGGAAACGGAGGATGCGGAATATGAAAAGACGGAGATCAGTTTCGGAGAACAGAAAAACAGGGCAGAAATTTCCAATCAGGCTGCATTTGCCCTGAATGAGTTCGGCATGCAGCGGATGGAAACGCTGGACGAAGGCAAAGGACTGAAAGGCACGTTTCATTTCTGGGATCAGAAGATCAGCGGAACCGTGGAAAATAAGACAGGCTATGATCTGGAGAGCTGTGTGATCGCCGTTCCAGGTTACTGTGCCCTCATTGGAGACATCAAAAACGGGGAGACGATCACGCTGGATGGAATAGAAGCGGACAGCGTGCGGGAGTTCGGAAATTGGAGTGCGGCAGAAGATCTGCCGGAGATAGAGAAAAATTATCTGGACGGCGTCATCTATAATCACATGCCGAACCGGAGTGACAACTGCCTTTTCTTTGGAAAGCTGGCAGGCAATGACGATACGTTCCAGCTTGACAGCGGATACGAAGCGTATGGAATCTCGTATTACTATCAGGAAGTGTCTGTGGACATGAAAGAGGCCGGCGTTGTGTACTGTCCGTATGCGCAGGAGTACAGCGGATGGGACGGCGGAAACACGGTAAGCTTTGAAATGGGACCGAATTCCGGCGGAATCTCGGAAGAGGAAACAGAAGTAACGTATTATCTGAACGGTGTCTTTGAAAACAACAACATCTGGTGTCTGTATGGAATGTATGCTAAAGGCGTGATGCAGCCGGATTCCGAGGGAATCTATGATCCTGCATTCTGGCCGTATGCGATGACGGCGTTAGAAGATAAGATCCAGGCGGCAGAAACCGGCGGGGGAGGAAAACGGGGAACCATTCTTTCGCTTGCTTTCGAGAAAGCCCGCACGGAGGATGGGACCAAGATCCGGAATTTCAATGGAATCATTGAGCTGTACAATTTTCAGACGGGAACGTATGATGAAATTTCCGACTGGGAGATCGATTTTGCGAGTGATCCGGCGCTGGAGGCGCAGTATGTGAATGTGGACAACCAGATCCGTGTGCGGTACCGTCTTTCCGAAGAGGAAAAGGGAGAAGAGTATCATGAAAATTATGGATACTATGAAGCACCGAATCTGATCGTAAAGGCGAAAGAGATCCCACCGGAGCAATATCTGGAGAACCTGTTAGCGGAGGAGCCAAATGTCGATACTGAAAATTGAGAAACTGACCAAAAAATACGGAAAAACATATGCCCTGAACGGTCTTGATATGGAAGTAAAAAAAGGCGATATTTACGGCTTTGTCGGACCGAACGGTGCGGGAAAAACAACGACGCTGCGCATTATTTCAGGGCTTTTAAAGAGCGACGGCGGCGATCTGTGGCTGGACGGCGTGCGGACGACAAAAAATATTCTGAAGCAGAAAAGCCTGATCGGCTTTGTGCCTGATTTCTTTGGCGTTTATGAAAACTTAAACGTGATAGAGTATCTGGAATTTTTTGCCGCATCGTATGGAATTTACGGGCGGGCAGGAACCGTCCGTGCGCGGGAAGTGCTGGAGATGGTCGAACTATCGGGAAAAGAGGAGCAGATGGTGGATTCGCTCTCAAGGGGCATACAGCAGCGGCTCTGTCTGGCGCGCGCGATGATCCATAAACCGAAGCTTCTGGTGCTGGACGAACCGAATTCCGGTCTGGATCCGCGTTCGAGAAAGGATTTTCAGCTTCTCCTGCAGCGATTGGCGCGGGAGGATTATACGATTCTGATCAGCTCCCATATTCTTTCGGAATTAGCAGATCTGTGCACCAGCATCGGTGTCATCAACGGAGGTGTCATGGTACAGCAGGGAAAGCTGGAAAACATTATGCTTGCGATCGACAGCTCCAATCCGCTGCGCATCACTGTGCTGAACCAGGTGCCAAAGGCGCTGGAACTATTGCGGCAGGATCCGCAGGTCAGCCGCCTTTCTGTGGATGAAAACAAGATTGCGGCCTGGTTTTCGGGAAGCCGGGAGGAGGAGGCGTATCTGCTGCAGAAACTGGTGGATGCCGGAATCCTTGTGGTTTCGTTTGCACGGGAACACAACAGCCTGGAGTCCCTGTTCTTCCATCTGACCGGGGAAACGGAACAGAAGAGCCGAAACACAGAAACGTTCGGAAACACGATCGGATAAGGAGGGAACGAAACGTGCGGTTAAATCCTGTATTTGAAAAAGAAATGAAGCGGAACTCGCGGTCATCGCGGATTTCCTGGATTATTTTTGTCTGCAATCTGCTGCTTGCCGTGGTTGCGTTTGTCTGCTATTTCGGGGAGAGCAGCCAGCTTGGCTATCTGGCACCGGTCAGTTACAGCGTTCCGATGAACTGCTATATTCTGATGACGTATCTTCTGTTTATTCTCGTCGTCCTTTCAGTTCCGGCGGTTGCGGGAGGAAGCATTTCGCTGGAGCGTGAGAAAAAAACGCTGGATGTGCTGCTGACGACGAACCTGAACCCGTGGAGAATCATTACGGGAAAGCTGGAGGCATCGCTTGGCGTTGTTCTGATACTGACGGTTTCGGCACTGCCGGTGCTGTCCCTTGTTGTGGTGTTCGGCGGTATCGGCCTTGGCGGACTGCTTCTGATGGCGGGAGGCCTTCTTCTGACCGGAATTTTTGTCGGCAGTATCGGCATTTTCTGTTCGGTTGTTTTTAAGCGGACCACACTGGCGACCGTTCTTTCCTATGTCATTGTCGTTTTTCTGGTCGTAGGAATATGCGCCTGCACGGGGCTTGCCTACTACGCAGGACTGCTGCAGCAGGAGATGACGGCAGCTTATCAGCAGATCGATGTAGGAGGTGTAATTTACCTTCTTCTTTTCAATCCGTTTACCTCGTTTGCGGGGATCATCAGCCGCCAGCTTGGGAATGGAAGAGAGATGGAACAGCTCTGCTATCTGCTTGGAAATTACGGACAGAATCCGCTGATCCATTATCTGCCGGAGGCGAGTGCCGTTCTGCAGCTTCTGATATCAGCCGTTCTTCTTGTAACGGCGGGAAGAAAGCTGAATCCATTAAATAAATAACAGGAGTAAAAGAGAAGATGAAACCATTTTGTTTTAGCCTTTCCGGAATTTATGAGTCCGAAGGATATGCCTGGGAGCAGGCGGGAAAGATCTGGGATCTAAGAGAGCTCCGGGGAACTGACGGTTATCTCGATCCGGAGACGGAGCAGTTTCTGGAAGCGGAACTTGGCCGAAAAAAAGAAACGAAAGAGCTGCCGCGGATCCGCCTTCTGGATTCCGGCAATTATCACTATATGAGCAAATTGCTGCTGGGACTGGAAAAAGAAGATTTGTTTTTAGCCGTATTCGACCACCATACCGATATGCAGCCGCCGGCGCTTCTTCCGGTGCTCTCCTGCGGTTCCTGGATCCGGGATGCTGCCGGGGCGTATCAAAACATCAAAGGAATCTGTGTGATCGGCCCGCCGGAGGCGTCGGTGCGGGAGACAGAAGCGATGGAGCATGTCTGGTTTGTGACACAGGAAGAGCTCGACGACGGAAGCGGAGCGGCGAAGATCAAAGAGATTTTTGCATCCCATGCGGGAACATTTCCGGTATATCTGTCGGTCGATAAGGACATTCTGTCAAAGGAGGAGCTTGATACGAACTGGGATCAGGGAAATGTGCGTGTGGATGAGCTGCTGTCCCTTGCAAAGGACTGTCTTGCGGGGAGAAAGGTGCTCGCGGTCGATCTCTGCGGAGAGCCGTCGGCGAACGCGCCGGAGGCGGAGTGCAGCGCGGCAAGTCTGGTAAACCAGAAGCTGTACGGCGCGCTTGCGGCAAAAATCGAAGATTGACAAAGCCGGGGCAAAAGAGTATCATAAATTCATACCCAGACGGGGTATATAGAGTGACGGAACACAAGGAGGAAACCTCATGGGTGAATGTTGTACACACTGCAGTGAATGCGACCGGAAAAAAGTGCGGGACGAAAAAGAATACAAAGATCTGATCCACCGTCTTTCGAGAATTGAAGGCCAGGTGCGCGGAATACGGGAAATGGTGGAGAGCGACCGCTACTGCGTCGATATCCTGACCCAGGTATCCGCGATCCAGTCTGCATTAAACAGCTTCAACAAGGTACTGCTTTCCAGCCACATCAAATCCTGCGTTGTGGAGGATATCCGGCAGGGAAAAGAAGGCGCCGTGGATGAGCTCTGCAAAACCATCCAGAAGCTGATGAAATAAGAAGGAGAAGAAGAAAATGAAAGCATATGAAAGATTACTGAATTATGTTAAAGTGCCGACACCGAGCAATGAGAAGAGCGGAACCCATCCGTCTTCCGAGTGTCAGAGAGTTCTGGCAGACCAGCTTGCAGAAGAAATGAAAGCGCTCGGCGTATCGGATGTCCGTGTAGAGGATAAATGCTACGTCTATGGAAAAATTCCGGCAACAAAAGGATACGAAGGAAAGACAAAACTGGGATTTATCGCACACATGGATACGGTATCTGATTTTGCAGATCATGCGGTAAATCCGATCGTACATGAAAATTATGACGGAAAGGATCTGAAGCTGGCTGACAGCGGAAGAACACTGGAGGTTTCGGTATTCCCGCATCTTCCATCCCTGGCCGGCAGAACGCTGATCACAAGCGATGGAACAACGGTGCTCGGTGCAGACGACAAGGCGGGCGTGGCAGAGATTATGACACTGGCAGAAGCCCTTCTTGCCGGAGAAATCCCGCACGGTCCGATTTCCATCGGATTTACACCGGATGAGGAGATCGGTGAAGGCCCTGACTTTTTTGATGTTCCAGGCTTTGACGCAGAGTTTGCCTATACCGTGGACGGCGGCACAGAGGGAGAAATCGAATTCGAAAACTTCAATGCAGCCGGAGCGAAATTCACGGTGACCGGATTTAACATCCACCCAGGCGGAGCAAAAGACACGATGATCAATGCAATCGCTGTTGCAAGCGAGATCCAGTCTCTTCTGCCGGAAGCAGAGTCCCCGAGAAATACCGAAGGATATGAAGGCTTCTATCATCTGACCAGTATGTCCGGCGATGTGGCACATGCCGAGTCCGAATACATCATCCGTGATCACGATGCAGAGAAATTTGCAGCAAAAGAAGAGAATCTGCGCCGGATTGAAAAAGCAATGAATGAAAAATACGGCGAGGGAACGGTAAAACTGGAGATCAAAGAGCAGTACCGCAACATGGCTGAGAAGATCCGTCCTTGCTACCATCTGATTGAGAATGCCGAAGAGGCAGCCAGAAGAGCCGGCATGGAGCCGATCGTTCTTCCGATCCGCGGCGGCACAGACGGCGCACGCTTAAGCTTCATGGGGCTGCCGTGCCCGAACATCGGAACCGGCGGATATGCATGCCATGGACCGTATGAGCACATTACCGTTGAGGGGATGGAAAAGACGATGGCAATGCTGAAAGAACTGGTTAAGATCTACGCAGAATAAAAGAGTTGTCAGAAAAAAAGGAAAAGTCCGGCAGAAAACTGCCGGGCTTTTTTGCTGGCGTTTATGATAGGAAGAAAAAAATCAGCACAGCAAAAAACGGAGCCATGCAGGCTCCGATTAAAAGCAGTTCGTAGGGGAATCGAACCCCTGTTTTCGCCGTGAGAGGGCGACGTCTTAGCCTCTTGACCAACGAACCATATGATATAGAACAGAATTTTTAAAAGAGAAGGAACTCTGTGAAACCTTCAACAGTTCGTAGGGGAATCGAACCCCTGTTTTCGCCGTGAGAGGGCGACGTCTTAGCCTCTTGACCAACGAACCGTACTCGCTTATAATACACGATGTCTGGAGAAAATGCAAGTGTTTTTTTGAAAAAAATTTAAAAAATTTCAAAAAGTAGCGAAATTCGCATTTTACTTGCATTTTTTGCCAGTTATGGTATGATGAAACAAACAAATGTTCTAAGAAAACAGAAATACGTTCTAAAAGGAAAAAAAAAGAGTAGAATGGAGAAGGAGAAGACAAATGAAACAGTACAAAGGAGCCATTTTTGATCTGGACGGAACACTGCTCGACTCGATGCGGGTCTGGGATGACATCGATATTGCATTTTTAAAGAAGAGAGGACTTGAGGTTCCGCCGGATTATCAGGAGGCGATTACACCGCTCGGCTTTCTGGAGGCTGCCCGCTACACGATCAGACGGTTCGGCTTTCCGGAAACGCCGGAAGAGCTGATTCAGGAGTGGCATCAGATGGCGGTCGACGCCTATACGTATGAAGTGGAGTTAAAAGACGGGGCAGCAGAATATCTCCGCTATTTAAAAGAAAAAGGAATCCGCATGGCGGTTGCTACCTCATCGAGCCCGGAGCTGTATGAGCCGGCCTTAAAGAAAAATGGGATTTATGAGTATTTTAAAGCATTTGTCACCGTCTCGGAAGTAAAGCGCGGCAAGGGCTTTCCGGATATCTACGAGAAAGCGGCTGAAAAGCTGTCTCTTCCGCCGGAAACGTGTGTGGTATATGAAGATATCCTAACGGGAATCCGCGGCGCCAAAATGGGCGGATTTGCGGCTGTGGGCGTGTATGACAGAAGCGGGGAAGGAAACCGCGCAAAGATGGAGCAGGAAGCAGACCGCTACGTGACTTCTTTTAAGGAGCTGATGAACGGAGGAGATTCTTTCTTCTAAAGAAAATCTTGCTATTCCGGGAAGAAAAATGATATAATAAAATACTGTGCCCCAAAATGGGACAGACAGAAGTATTTTTAAGAGAAAAAGACAGTAACACATAAGTGAGGATAGAACAGTTATGCCAAAAAAAGAAACGTATGATGCCAGCAGTATTTCCGTGCTGGAAGGTCTCGAAGCAGTGCGTAAGCGCCCTGGTATGTATATCGGAAGTACCTCGCGGAAAGGCCTGAATCATCTGATTTATGAAATTGTAGACAATGCGGTGGACGAGCATCTTGCGGGCTACTGCGACACCATTCACGTAACACTTGAAGCAGACGGCTCGGCGACCGTGACCGACAACGGCCGCGGAATCCCGGTCGGCATGCATGAAAAAGGCGTTCCGGCGGAGCGTCTCGTTTTTACAACCCTGCACGCCGGCGGTAAATTCGACAACAATGCGTACAAGACAAGCGGCGGTCTGCACGGTGTCGGTTCTTCGGTTGTCAATGCGCTTTCCACCTATCTTGACGTACAGGTCAGCCTCGGCGGCTGGGTTTACCACGACCGCTACGAACGAGGTGTTGCCGTACAGGAACTCGATGAGGATGGGCTGCTGCCGAAGATCGGAAAAACGAAGAACAGCGGAACCCGCATCAACTTCCTGCCGGATCCGGAAATCTTTGAGAAAACACGTTTTTCCGCAACAGAGGTCAAAAGCCGTCTCCATGAGACTGCATATCTGAACCCGGCGCTTACCATTTATTTTTCCGATCTGCGCGATGGAAAAGAGGAGCACCTGACGTATCACGAGCCGGACGGCATTGTTGGTTTTGTGCGCGATCTGAATAAGAATAAAGAGGCAATCCACGATCCGATTTATTTCAAAGGGGAATCTGAGGGCATTACCGTAGAATGTGCGTTCCAGTATATCAACGAATTCCAGGAAAACGTGCTCGGCTTCTGTAATAATATCTACAACGCTGAGGGCGGTACCCATATTTCCGGTTTCAAATCGACCTTTACGACGATTATGAACAGCTATGCCAGAGAGATCGGTGTCTTAAAAGAAAAAGACAATAACTTTACGGGATCGGATATCCGAAACGGTATGACCGCTGTTATTTCGATCAAGCACCCGGATCCGCGGTTCGAGGGCCAGACAAAAACGAAGCTGGACAACCCGGATGCGGCAAAGGCCGCCGGAAAAGTAACGGGCGAGGAGATTCCGCTGTATTTCGACCGCAATCTCGAAGTGCTGAAAAATGTTCTTGCCTGCGCTGAGCGATCTGCCAAAATCCGTAGAAGCGAAGAAAAAGCCAAGACAAATATGCTGACCAAGCAGAAATATTCGTTTGATACGAACGGCAAACTGGCAAACTGCGAGAAAAAGGATCCGTCGCTGTGCGAGATCTTTATCGTCGAGGGAGATTCTGCGGGCGGTTCCGCAAAGACGGCGCGTGACCGTAATTTCCAGGCGATTCTGCCGATCCGCGGTAAGATTCTGAACGTAGAGAAGGCTTCTATTGATAAAGTTCTGGCAAATGCCGAGATCAAATCCATGATCAATGCATTCGGCTGCGGCTTTTCCGAGGGTTACGGCAACGACTTCGATATCACAAAGCTCCGTTACGATAAAATTATCATCATGGCAGATGCCGATGTCGACGGTGCGCATATTTCAACGCTGCTGCTGACACTGTTCTACCGTTTCATGCCGGAGCTGATCTACGAGGGACATGTCTATATCGCGATGCCGCCTCTTTACAAGGCAATGCCGTCCCGCGGAAAAGAAGAGTATCTGTACGACGACAAAGCACTGGAAAAATACAGAAAGACACACAAAGAAAAATTTACGCTGCAGCGCTACAAAGGTCTTGGCGAGATGGACCCGGAGCAGCTCTGGGAGACGACACTGAATCCGGAGACGAGACTTTTGAAGCGTGTGGAGATCGAGGATGCCCGTATGGCCTCCGATGTGACGGAAGTACTGATGGGAACCGAGGTTCCGCCGCGGAAAGCATTTATTTATGAGCATGCAACCGATGCAGAGCTGGATATTTAACAGGAAGGACAAAGGAAGATGAAAGAAAAATCAGAAGATCAGATTATACGGACCGAATATTCTGAGGTCATGCAGAAATCTTATATTGATTATGCGATGAGCGTCATCATTTCCCGAGCGCTTCCGGACGTGCGGGACGGTTTAAAGCCGGTACAGCGCCGTACTCTGTATGACATGTATGAGCTCGGCATCCAGTACGACAAGCCGTTCCGAAAGTGCGCGCGTATCGTCGGCGATACGATGGGTAAATACCATCCGCACGGCGACAGTTCCATTTACGATGCTCTTGTCGTAATGGCACAGGATTTCAAAAAAGGGCAGCCGCTTGTGGACGGTCACGGAAACTTCGGGTCGATTGAGGGTGACGGTGCCGCTGCAATGCGATACACCGAGGCGAGACTGCAGAAAATTACACAGGAGGTCTATTTAAAGGATCTCGACAAAGACGTTGTCGATTTCGTACCGAACTTCGACGAGACGGAAAAAGAGCCGTCTGTTTTGCCGGTGCGCGTGCCGAACCTTCTGTTGAATGGCGCAGACGGTATCGCTGTCGGTATGGCAACAAGCATTCCGCCGCACAACCTGTGTGAGATTGTGGATGCGGTCAAGGCCTACATGAAAAACAACGACATCACCGTCAAAGGTCTGATGAAATACATCAAAGGACCGGATTTCCCGACCGGCGGTATTGTCGTCAATCAGGATGACCTGCTGTCGATCTACGAAAAAGGTGTCGGAAAGATTAAAATCCGCGGAAAAGTGGAAGTGGAGAAAGGCAGAAACGGAAAGCAGTATCTTGTGATCACCGAAATTCCGTACCCGATGATCGGTGCGAACATCGGAAAGTTCCTGAACGATGTGGCGGGGCTTGTGGAGAGCAAGAAAGCGCCGGAAATTGTCGACATTTCCAACCAGTCCTCGAAAGAAGGAACACGCATCGTGCTCGAATTGAAAAAAGGCGCGGATGTGGAGCGGATCACGAATCTGCTGTACAAGAAAACACGTCTGGAAGATACGTTCGGTGTCAACATGCTCGCCGTGGCAGATGGAAGACCGGAGACGTTAAGCCTTAAACAGGTGATCGAGCATCACGTTGATTTCCAGTTTGAAGTGGCAACCCGCAAATACCAGAACCTTCTCCGCAAAGAGATGGAGCGCCGCGAGGTGCAGGAAGGTCTGATCAAGGCATGCGATGTGATCGATCTGATCATTGAGATCCTGCGCGGAAGCAAGACACAGAAGCAGGTCAAAGAGTGTCTGATTATGGGTGTGACCGATGGTATCCGCTTCAAATCAAAGTCAAGTGAGCGTATGGCAGCACAGCTCTGCTTTACGGAACGCCAGGCAACGGCGATTCTGGAGATGCGTCTGCAGAAACTGATCGGACTGGAAGTGGAAGCACTCTTAAAAGATCATGAGGCGACTGTGGCGAAGATTACGAAGTATGAGGATATCTTAAATCATTACGACTCGATGTCGGAAGTTATTATGGAAGATCTGACGCAGATTAAAAAAGAGTACGGCCACAAGCGGAAAACGGCGATTGAGAATGCTGAGGCGATTGTTCTTGAGGAGCCGAAGGTCGAGGAGATGGATGTTGTCTTCCTGATGGACCGCTTCGGTTATGCGAAGACGATCGATACGTCTGCTTACGAGCGGAACAAAGAGGCTGTGCACAACGAGAACAAATATGTGTTCCAGTGCAAAAACACCGATAAGATCTGCGTCTTTACGGATCTTGGAATGATGCACAGCATCAAAGTAATGGACATCCCGTATGGAAGATTCCGTGACAAGGGAACGCCGATCGACAACCTTGGAAATTACAGCAGCCAGAAGGAGCAGATGATTTACGTCGATGCACTGGAAAATATCAAGAACAATAAGCTGCTGTTCGTCAGCGCGGCCGGTATGGTAAAGCTTGTCGATGGATCCGAGTTTGATGTCGTAAAACGAACGATCGCGGCGACGAAGCTTTCATCCGAGGAGGACCGTCTGATTCTTGCCGAGGTCTGCCAGGAGCAGGAGTATGTGGTTCTGCAGACGAAAAACGGTGTCTTCCTGCGCTTCCTTACGAGTGAAGTGCCGGAGAAGAAAAAAGCAGCCGTTGGTGTGCGTGGTATCCGTATGGCAGAGGACGACGCGGTAGAGCATGCGTATCTGCTGGCAAGCCGGATGGATTACACGATCACGTATCACGACAAAGAGATTTCTCTGACAGCGAAGATTAAGCTGGCAAAACGAGATACCAAGGGAACAAAGATCCGGGTATAACGCAGAGTTTTGTTTATAACCATGAGAAGCACGCTCCGCGGGTTTTTCGAGAGATCACTTGGCAATAAAAGGACACCTGCCCGATACCAGAACGGTACGGGCAGATGTCCTTTTTGCATAATTTTTTAGTTATTTGAAAAACTGTGGGAAGTCTTTCTTGGGGTTCTTCTTTCAATGGCAACGTACGGACGATGATGACCGACATATTTATAAGCCGGACGGATGATCTTTCCTTCGTTGACAAGCTCTTCGATCCGGTGTGCGGACCAGCCGGAGATACGGGAGATAGCAAAGATCGGGGTGTAGAGCTCTTTTGGAAGGCCAAGCATTGCGTAGACGAAACCGCTGTAAAAATCAACATTTGCACAGACTGGTTTGAGCAGACGGCGCTTTTTGGCGATACACTCGCCGGCAATGCGTTCTACAGACTCATAGAGAGCAAATTCTTTCTCGCGGTGCTTCTCAGCGGAAAGCTTTTTTGCATATTCTTTCAGAATCACACAACGTGGATCGGACAGGGTATAAACAGCATGGCCCATACCATAGACAAGACCAGTTCCATCGAATGCTTCACGATCAAGCATTTTGGTCAGGTAGGTGCGCAGTTCGTTTTCGTCTTCCCAGTTTGTAACATTCTCTTCAATATTTTCAAACATTTCCATAACCTTCAAGTTGGCACCGCCGTGGCGCGGTCCTTTTAAGGAACTTAAAGAAGCCGCAACAGCAGAGTAGGTATCGGTTCCGGAGGAGGAGACAACGTGTGTCGTAAATGTTGAGTTATTTCCGCCGCCGTGGTCTGCGTGAAGAATTAACGCAACATCGAGAACCTTTGCCTCCAGAGCAGTGTATTCTCCATCCGGGTGAAGCATCTGCAGAATGTTTTCAGCCATCGACAGCTCCGGTTTCGGATTTCGGATGATCAGGTTCTGGTTTTCGTGGTAGTGGCGGTATGCATGGTAGCCGTAAACGGCGATCAGCGGCATTTTGGCGATCAGACTCAAAGCCTGGCGGAGGACGTTCGGAATGGAAATGTCATCCGGCTTTTCGTCGTAGGAATACAGGGTCAGCACACAGCGCTGCAGAGTATTCATCATGTTTTTGCTGGTTGCCTTCATGACAACGTCGCGGACAAAAGTGTCCGGCAGCTCGCGGTAGATACTTAAAATTTCGTTGAAATCATTTAACTGCGGTTCTGTCGGAAGAGAACCGAACAGAAGAAGATAGGTAATCTCTTCAAAACCGAAGCGTCGTCCTTCCATACCTTTGATCAGATCAGCGACGTTATAGCCCTGAAAATAGAGACGGCCATCGGTCGGAACTTTTTCGCCGGTGCGCTCATCAATATCGAAGCCGATAACATCGGAAATTTCGGTCAGGCCGGTGAGAACACCTTTACCAGTGGAATCACGCAGTCCCCGTTTTACATCGTACTCAGTGTATAAAGATAAATCAATCTTTCCGGAATCTTTCGTATACTCTACAAGCTGACTGAGCTTGTCTTCCAGATTATCGTATTGCATGGTCATGACAACAGCCCCTTTCTTCCTTTAGTTAAAAACTATACTTACTTTTTTGGCGGTTGTCAATGCTTTTCTTTCAAAATACATTAATTTTTATAAGGAAAAGGGATGGTTTTCCTTAATTTTTGAAAGTAAGGGCAAAGTTTATGCATAAAATTTGCGCCAGGGAGGTGAAAACAACAGGGATGGAAACGGTGGGAAATCAGTGGGGCGGAACAAATTTTAGAAAAAGATTCATAAATTTCAAAAAAATGCTTGCAATTTCAAAAAAATACGGTATAATAATGATTGTGTCATTCAGGAAATGAATTTCACAGGCCGAAATAGCTCAGCCGGTAGAGCACTTCACTCGTAATGAAGGGGTCGTCAGTTCGAATCTGATTTTCGGCTTATTCTTTAGAAACCCGCAGGACGTAAGGTTCTGCGGGTTTTCTGGTATCATGAGAAATATGACAGAAATACGAACGCCCTTTGCAGGAAAAAGATCTGCTGCAAAGGGCGTTTGCTGTTACAAGTTTCAGGAAAATCAGTTCGTACAGCATATCCTGACGGAGCTTTTGGCCAGGCACTTCAAAGAGCACATCAGCTGTTGCCATTTTCCTGTGCTGCCACCCGTGCGTCGCGTTCCCGGCGGGAAAAGACGCAGCCGCAGTAGTCCTGGCGGTAGAGGCCGTATTCATGGGAAAGTTCGATGGAACGCTGGTAGCCGCCCCGTTTCTTGAAATCTGAATTGAGATATGGGATCCCGTATTCGGCGGCAAGCCGTTCTCCGATTTCATTCAGCTTTTCCGCGTTTTTCAGCGGGCTGATGGAGAGGGTTGTTGTAAAATAGTCGAGTTTGAGCTGCTTTGCCATTTCGGCCGCTTCGCGGAGCCGCATTTCATAGCAGACAAAACAGCGCTCGCCGCCCTCTGGCACATTTTCCATCCCACGTGTCAGTTTATAGAACCGGTCAGAATCGTACGGGCCGGGGCAGAAGGAAATCGGATGCACGGCGGGAAGAGAATGGATCAGACGCTGCTGTTCCTCCACGCGGTGCTCGTACTCCGTCGGCGGATAGATGTTGGGATTATAGTAAAAGAGCGTAATGGAAAAATACTGCGACAGATATTCCAGCACGTAACTGCTGCACGGCGCACAGCAGCTGTGCAGCAGCAAGGTCGGAACTTCACCGTGAAGTCCTGCAATCTTCGCATCAAGCTCTTTCTGGTAATTTCTTTTATTGGCCATAATGTATCTTCAAACCTCCTGGTATCTTTCAATCCTTTCTATTATAGCCTCAGCGCGGCTGGGATGCAAGCTGCATATGATATCTTATAGATAGAGGAGGATGCAAAAAAATGGATGATCAAATCCTGTCATTAGAGCATATATCACTGTCCTATCACACCATGAAAGGAGAAACACCGGCGCTGTGCGATCTGACTTTTTCGGTAACCCCGGGGGAATTTGTTGCTCTTGTCGGACCGAGCGGCTGCGGAAAGAGCACGATCCTGAACTTGATTTCCGGTCTTTTAAAGCCGGAGGCGGGAACTCTGCTGAGTCGCGGACGGCCGATCACGGAGGCGGATCTCCATATCGGCTACATGCTGCAGAGAGACCACCTGTTTGAATGGCGGACCATCTACAGCAACGTTCTGCTGGGCCTTGAGATTTCGCGCACGCTGACACCCGAGCGGAAAGAAAAAGTCGGGGAGATGATGGAGACATACGGCCTGAAATCCTTTTCCAATGCCCGTCCGTCCGAACTTTCCGGCGGTATGCGGCAGAGGGCGGCACTGATCCGTACACTGGCGATGGAGCCGGATCTTCTGCTGCTTGACGAGCCGTTCTCCGCTCTCGACTACCAGACGAGGCTGAACGTCTGTGATGATATCGGAAAGATCATCAAAAAAGAGGGAAAGACAGCAATTCTCGTGACACACGATATTTCGGAGGCCATCAGCATGGCGGACCGTGTGATTGTTCTGGCGGCACGGCCGGCATATGTGAAAAAAAAGATTCCGATCCGGTTTGCGATGGAGGAGCGCACGCCGATGAAAGCGCGCAGTGCGCCGGAATTTAAAACGTATTTCAATGCCATCTGGAAGGAGCTGAATGAAAATGCGTGAGCAGGCAAAAACGCCGGAGAGCAGCTTTCAGAGGGCGTATCTCCGGCAGAAAAAAAGAGAACGGGAGCAGGTGCGGGTGTTTCGGGCTTTGCTTCTCGTCAGTTTTCTGGTATTATGGGAGGTGGCGGCGGATCTGAGATGGATCGATCCGTTTATCTTTTCCAGCCCTGTGCGGGTGGGAAAAACGTTCGTGACCCTGCTGACGGAGCAGAACCTTCTGCGCCATATCGGGATCACGGTGTATGAGACGGGAATCAGCTTTCTGCTCGTCTCGGCACTTGGCATGGCGTTCGCTGTGCTTTTGTGGCTCTTTCCGCGCTTTTCTGCGGTGATGGAGCCGTACCTGGTAGTCCTGAACAGCCTGCCGAAATCGGCGCTCGCCCCGCTTCTCATTGTGTGGATGGGGGCAAACGTGAAAACGATCATCACGGCCGGCATTTCCGTTGCGATATTCGGCTCGGTGATCAGCATTTACAGCAGCTTTCAGAGTGTGGAGCCGGATATGCTCCGCCTGATTGCAACACTCGGCGGAACGAAGAAGGATATGCTGTTCCGCGTTGTGCTGCCGTGGTCGTTTCCGGGGCTGCTCGCCGTGTGGAAGGTCAACATCGGCCTGTGCCTCGTCGGTGTTGTAATCGGAGAGTTTATCGGGGCAAGAGAGGGGCTTGGCTATCTGATTATCTACGGCAGTCAGGTGTTCAGATATGCACACGCAAGAGAAGGGAGGATGACAGATGATTGGAATCGTATGTCTGGAAGAACGAAGAGGAATGCAGTTTGGCGGACGACGCGTTTCGCGGGACCGCGTGGTAACGGAAAAAATCTGCGAACTGTGTGAGGGGAAAACGCTCTGGATGAATCCGGCTTCGGAAAAGCTGTTCGCGGAGCAGAAGGAGAGTGGGAAGGTAACACTTCAGGCGGCGGCAGATTTTCTGGAGCAGGCAGGCGAAGGAGAATACTGCTTTGTGGAGAATACGGGACTGCAGGCTGTGGAAGCGAAGATAGAGAAAATCATCGTTTTCGGACGGAACCGGCATTATAGCTTCAGG
>ENA-OQIK01000126-OQIK01000126.1-human-gut-metagenome-genome-assembly--contig:-NODE-126-length-67162-cov-7.126317_pt1 | contig 67162 bp, 65 predicted proteins | sample MGYA00242578_ERZ504743 | MGnify/ENA primary metagenome ERZ504743 (study PRJEB26092, sample SAMD00036441) | human gut metagenome | host: Homo sapiens | study: EMG produced TPA metagenomics assembly of...
CGGCATCTGCGTTGCCAAAATGCTCGATAATACACAAAGTATTATCTGCGCTTTTGGCTTAGCATCTGCCGCACCTCACTCGCCGTATCGGCACCTAGAATTATGCGGTATTGCCTTAGCGAAAAAATCTTGACAAAAGGCGCGCTGCGTGATATCCTATTACAAGATAAAAGCGTACCGGAACTATGTCCGGCGCGATAAATTTTTGAGAGTTAGAGAGGTTTCTATCATGGAGCGTATTAAGACTATTGCTACTCGTGACCTGACCAAGAGCGTTAAGACCGGTGGCTGCGGCGAGTGCCAGACTTCCTGCCAGTCCGCCTGCAAGACCTCCTGCGGCGTGGCTAACCAGCAGTGCGAGAACAGCAACAAGTAATTTTTGCAAACCCTATGCCGCCTTTGCCGGGCGGCATTTTTTTGTGTAATCTGGAATGGAGTGTAAAATGGTACATCAGTATCAATTGAACGGTTATAACATCGTGCTGGACACCTGCAGCGGCTCGGTGCACGTTGTGGACGAGGTGGCCTACGATGTCATCGCCATGTACCCGGAGCATACCGCAGACGAGATCGTTGCCGCCATGCTGGCAAAATACGGCAGCCGCCCGGACGTGACCGAGGAGGATCTGCGCCAGTGCATCGACGACGTGACCAGCCTGAAGGAAAACGGCAAGCTGTGGAGCCCGGATGTCTATAAGGACATGGCCTTCGACTTCAAGAACCGCAACACCGTGGTAAAGGCGCTGTGCCTGCACGTTGCCCATAGCTGCAACCTGAGCTGCTCTTACTGCTTTGCCTCGCAGGGGCGCTACCATGGCGACCGCGCCCTGATGAGCTTTGAGGTGGGCAAGCGCGCCATGGACTTCCTCATCGAGAACAGCGGCACCCGCCGCAATCTGGAAGTGGACTTCTTTGGCGGCGAGCCGCTGATGAACTTTGAGATGGTCAAAAAGCTGGTGGCCTACTGCCGTGAGCAGGAAAAGATCCATAACAAGAACTTCCGCTTTACCATGACCACCAACGGTGTGCTCATTGATGACGACGTTATCGACTTCTGCAACAAGGAGTGCCACAACGTGGTGCTGAGTCTGGATGGCCGCAAGGAGGTCAACGACCGCTTCCGCGTGGACTGCGCAGGCAACGGCAGCTACGACCGCATCGTGCCCAAGTTCCAGGAGTTCGTCAAGAAGCGCGGCGACAAGAACTACTATATGCGCGGCACCTATACCCACTTTAACACCGACTTTACCAACGATATCTTCCACATGGCAGACCTCGGCTTTACCGAGCTGAGCATGGAACCGGTGGTCTGCGACCCCAGCGACCCCAGCGCCCTGACTGAGGCCGACCTGCCCATCCTGAAGGAGCAGTACGAGATCCTTGCCAAGGAGATGATCAAGCGCGACCGCGAGGGCAGAGGCTTTACCTTCTACCACTACATGATCGACCTGACCGGCGGCCCCTGCATCTATAAGCGCATCTCCGGCTGCGGCTCTGGCACCGAGTACATGGCTGTTACCCCCTGGGGCGATCTGTACCCCTGCCACCAGTTCGTGGGCGACCCCAAGTACCTGCTGGGCGATATCTGGAAGGGCGTTACCAACACCGCCGTGCGGGATGAGTTCAAGCACTGCAACGCCTACGCCCGTAAGGAGTGTCAGGACTGCTGGGCAAAGCTGTATTGCTCCGGCGGCTGCGCTGCCAACTCCTACCATGCCACCGGCAGCATTACCGGCGTGTATGAGTACGGCTGCGAGCTGTTCAAAAAGCGCATGGAGTGCGCCATCATGATCAAGGTTGCCGAGAATCAGGAGCTGGCTGCCAAGGGTATTGAGGTGCCCATTGAGCTGGGCTCTACCTGCAACGCCTGCGCCGACGGCGAAGCCTGCGAATGAGCATGACCACCCCCATCGTGGATTTTGTGCGCAGCTATGCACAGTCCGGCACCGCCCGGCTGCATATGCCCGGCCACAAGGGGCAGAGCCTTTTAGGCTTTGAGCCGCTGGATATCACCGAGATCTGCGGCGCAGACGAACTTTACGCGCCGGAGGGCATCATTGCCGAAAGCGAAGCCAACGCCACCCGGCTGTTCGGCACGGCGCACAGCTATTATAGTACCGAGGGCTCGTCCCAGTGCATCCGCGCCATGCTGTTTCTGGCGCTGCAGGGTGCACCGCAAAGCGGCAAGCGCCCGGTGCTGCTGGCTGCCCGCAACGCCCACAAGGCGCTGCTATATGCGGCGGCGCTGCTGGATTTTGACATCCGCTGGCTCTGGCCGTCTGCGCAGGCAGAGGGTGCACTGTGCAGCTGCCCCGTCACAGCCGAAGCGCTGACCGGGGCTTTGCACGCGATGGCACAGCAGGGCAACACCCCCTTTGGCGTGTACGTCACCAGCCCGGATTATCTGGGCGGGGTGCAGGAACTCCCGGCGCTGGCGGCGGTCTGCCGGGCGCAGGGCGTGCCTTTGCTGGTGGATAACGCCCACGGCGCCTATCTGCGCTTTTTGCCGCAGAACTGCCACCCCATCGCGCAGGGTGCGGCCATGTGCTGCGACTCTGCCCACAAGACCCTGCCGGTGGTCACCGGCGGCGCGTATCTGCATCTGGCGCACGATGCCCCTGTGCAGGACGAAGCGGCTGTGCGGGGGGCGCTGGCGCTGTTCGGCTCTACCAGCCCCTCTTACCTCATTTTGCAGTCGCTGGATGCCTGCAATGCGGTGCTGGCAGGGGACTACCCCCGGCGGCTGGTGCAGTGCTGCGCGGCGCTGGAAGGTCTGCGCCGCAGCCTGAATAAGACCGCAGCGGCGCGGCAGTGCCCGGTGCCGCTGGCAGTTGCCGGGGCACAGCAGGAGCCGATGAAGCTTACGCTGGACGCCGCTGCCCTTGGCTGCACCGGCACAGCGCTGGCAGATGCTTTGCGCCGCGCACAGCTGGAGTGCGAGTATGCCGACCCCCGCTATGTGGTGCTGATGTTCACCCCGGAAAACCCGCCGCAGGACTACACGCGTCTGCAAACGGTGCTGGAACAGCTTTTGGCTGCTGTGCCTGCCGGGCTGCTCCGCCCCGAGAACCGGGCAGGGGAGTTTGCCGCCTTGCAGCAGCAGGCGGCGCAGCGCTGTACCATCCGGCAGGCGGTGCTGGGCGCACAGGTGCGTGTCCCGGTGCACAAGGCGCTGGGGCGGGTGTGCGCCATGCCCACGGTGTCCTGCCCGCCCGCCATCCCTGTGGCGGTCAGCGGCGAGGAGATCACCCCGGCGGCCATCGTCCTGATGCAGCGCTATGGCATCGAGGAACTCTCGGTGCTGCGATAAAGATTTTATAAGAAGAGAACCCGGAAAGTCCGCAGACCTTCCGGGTTCTCTATATTTATTCTTAAATATCCGTCCGGGGTGCGGCGCACATCTCCCAGAAGCGCAGCTCGTGCTCCGAGCAGGCGCGGAAGATCGCACGGCAGCGGGCGGCACGCTCCGGCGAAAGGCCGGTGCAGGCCACCTCGGCGCGCTCTGCCCATGCACGGCAGGCGGCATCATAGCCGGGACCGGCGTAGTCCAGCACCAGTGCGCCGTAGTAGGTGTCCTTTACGGCGGGGGAGCGCTGCAAAAGTTTCTGGAATAGCCACCCGTAACTCAGCATACAGGGCAGGCAGGCCATCAGGCACTCAGCTTCCCCCTCGCCGGTGCGGGCAGCGTCGATCATGCAGTCCAGATAGGCGCGGCTTTCCGGGCGCAGGGGCAGGGACTGGATATCGGCTTCCCGCAGACCGTACTGCTCCAGATACCGCAGCCGGGTCAGGTCCTCGTTCTCCTGCACGAAGGACAGCAGGGAATAGTAGGTGCGCATAGCCGCCATGGTGGTGGCCTTGGTCATGCCCCACGCAAAAATTTTGGCGTACTCCCGCAGATACAGGCTGTCCTCCACAAGGTAGCTTTTAAAGCAGTCCTCGCTCAGGATGCCGTTTTCCATCTTTTGCAAAAACTCGGTCTGCAAACACTGCTCCCACACAGGCAGGTCGGCCTGCACCAGCGCCGAAACAAAGGGCAGGTCAGTCACGGACAAAATCTCCCTTCAGGTTGAAGGTATGATCCATGGGCCCGGAGCCGTGCCCTAAGTCCAGCATGGCAGACAGACAGCCGGAAATGTAGGCCTTGGCGCGCTCTACGGCGGTGTCAAGGTCATACCCCTTGGCCAGATTGGAAGCAATGGCGCTGGACAGGGTGCAGCCGGTGCCGTGGGTGTTGGGGTTTGCAATGCGCTTGCCCTTGAACCACTTGCCGGTGCCGCCCTGCCACAGCAGGTCGTCGGCATCGTTGATCTGGTGTCCGCCCTTGCACAGTACGGCGCAGCCGTAGCGCTCGCTGATGGCGCGGGCAGCGGCTTCCATGTCGGCGGCGTTTGTAATGCTCATGCCGGACAAGATCTCAGCCTCCGGGATGTTGGGGGTAAGCACCTCGGCCAGCGGCAGCAGCTTTTCGGTCAGCGCCTGCACGGCATCGTCCTGCAGCAGCTTTGCACCGGAGGTGGCCACCATCACGGGGTCCACCACAATGTGCTTTGCGCCGTAGAAGTGCAGCCGCTCGGCAATAGTGTCGATGAGCGGGGCAGAGGATACCATGCCGATCTTCACCGCATCCGGGTAAATGTCGGTGAACACGGCATCGAGCTGCTGTGCCAGAAACTGCGGCGTGGTGTCAAAAATGGCGGTCACGCCGGTGGTGTTCTGTGCGGTCAGGGCGGTAATGGCGCTCATGGCAAACACGCCGTTGGCGGTCATGGTTTTGATATCGGCCTGAATTCCGGCGCCGCCGCTGGAATCACTGCCGGCAATGGTCAATGCAGTTTTCATAGTAAAATGCTCCTTTGCAGCAAAAATGCGGATATGCCCGCAAAGACATATCCGCAGATAAAAGCGCTATCTCCCTACGTTGGCATGATCCAAATCAGGTCACAGGTCAGGGCAATACAGCCCACTCTCAGCCCGCTTTGCGCGGACTCCCTTTTTATACTAGAAAGCATACCACAATCGGGGAAAAGATGCAAGAAAAACAGGCTGCGCAAACGCACCGCTTATTCGCCCAGTGCGGTGCGGATGTTGTCCAGCACCTTTTTGCTCAGCAGCACAAAAGCCTGCTTGGTGCGGCCTGCGGACACATTGGCGCAGCGCACGTTTTCCCGGGCAAAGAAGTCCTCGGCCACGGGGCCTGCGGCGGCGCGGGTGTCGCAGAAGAAATGGGTGCCGGGCAGATCGAGCCACTTTTCCAGCGCAGCGGAATCGAAGCCGGGGCCGATGGAGGTGTTGAACAGCACCTTGCCTGCGCCCAGCTGGGCAAACTCATTTTCGCCCAGCAGCAGTACGTTCTTGTTCAGGCAGGTGAACACCACCTCGCTCTCAGCCAGCAGCTGAGCCAGCGGCTTAAAGGTCATACCGGCAGCCTCGGCGTCCGGCTTTGCGCTGCGGGCAAAGTAGCTGATCTCTGCGCCCATAAATTGCAGCGCATCGGCGATCATCCGGCCGGAAACGCCCAGCCCCACGATGCCAACCTTCAGGCCGGTGATCTCCACCGGCTCGTCCCGCAGCATGGGCATCCCAAAACCGTGCAGCAGGCCGGTCAGCTCGTGCAGAACGTACTCCACAACGCCGCGGTCACCGTAATCCCGGATGCCCAGCACCTGGATGCCCCGGGTGCGTGCGTAGGCAATATCCACGTTGGCGCTCTCCTCAGAGTACAGGCTGCAGCACATGCCGATATAGCGGATGTTGGGGCACTGCGCAATGACCTCCTTGCCCATGCGGGAGGTGTAGCTCAGCAGCACGGCGTCGGCGTCCCCGATGCGGCGCACCATCTCGTCGTCGCTGGCAGGCACGTCACGGTACAGCACCACCTCTTTGGCGTAGCGGTGCAGCTCCTCCTCGGCAGAGGGAATCAGGCTGACCGGCTCAATGGCAACAAGCTTTTCAAACATGACGGACTCCTCCTTATATTAGTAGAAGCAGACGGGCGAGGCCAGATTGCGCAGCAGGGAGACGGCGCTCCAGCCCGCAATGGCGCTGGTGGAAGAGCAGATATCTACCACAGCCTTCACGCCCTCGATCTCGGCAGTGATGCAGTGGTCGTCGCCCACCCAGCCGGGCACGGAGTGCATGGTCACACCGGTGCTCTCGGGGCCGGTGGTGGCCAGAGAGGTAGCTACCGCCACGTTCACCCGGCGGGGGAAGGTAGCAATGGCCTGCTTTGCATTGCCGGTGAACACGGTGGTCTTTTCGGTGTCGGTCAGCAGATGCTCTGCCCACACCGGGGTGTTGCGGAAGCCCTTTGCACCGGTATGGGTCTCGATGCCGGCGGTCTCCGGCAGACCCTGCGCCTGTGCCATCAGGGTGACAGTCTGCAGCACGTCGAAGCCGCCGATAGCACCGCTGGCCAGGTGCACCTTGGCACCGCCCTCCACGGCAGCTGCCTTGACCTGTGCGTAGAAATCCAAATCTGCAAAGGCACCGATGGACAGAATGACCAGATTCACGCCCCGATTCAGCACCGGGATGGCCATAGCGCGCACCGACTCCACCGAGGCCGCCTCTACGATGTACTCCGGCTCAAGTGCCAGCAGCGCGTCCATATCCTCGCAGACGGCGCAGCCGACGTTGGCGGCGGTCTTTTCAGCCGAGGCGCGGGTGCGGCTGGTCACGCCCACCAGCTCGTAGTCCGGCAGCAGACCCTTCTTCCACGCGTCAGCCACGATGTTGCCCAGAAATCCGCAGCCCACAATACCCAATTTTGTTTTCATACCGTATCCTAAACTCCTTTTTTCTGCCTGTGGCAGCATATTCATAGCCAGTATACCATACCGGGTACAAAAAGGGAAATAATGTTTGCGGCAGCCCGGCAGGGCAGGACATAAAAAGTTAACAAAATAAATTACAAAAAAATTACAAAACCCTATTGCAAAATGGTTTCAAAAGAGTTACAATATGGTTACAGCAAGGGCAAAGCCCTAAGGCTGTGTGTGAAATCTTTTTCTTCTTGTTTTTTGGGATACTGGGCGCGGGTCCTCCTCCTCCGGCTGTTCTCCTTCACAGCTATGACCCATGCGCCGCACAGGCAGTGTCCCGCTTCGTGTGCAAAAGGGCTCGTCCGGTGTTTCGGACGAGCTTTTTTGCATTCCGTAAGCCTGATTTGGCTTGCAAAAGTGATACTTCAAAAATCAAAGTATGACCAATGCCCGAAAACGCTTGGCAATTTGTCTGTTTTTCCGCAAAGGACAATTATAAAGTTTGGCGCGGCAGGGGTTTGTATTCTTGCGGGCTTTGTGGTAAAGTATATACAATCAATTTATAAGCAGCAAACATGAATGATTTTGATGCTGATTTGTATCGGATGCGTTAAGAGAAAAGGAGTTTGATTATGGCTTATTTCTACGAAGAACCCTCCCGCACCTTTGGCGAGTACCTGCTGGTCCCCGGCTATTCCTCTGCGGAGAATGTGCCCACGGCGGTCAGCCTGAAGACCCCGCTGGTCAAGTACCGCAAGGGACAGGAGGAGTGCCCGCTGCAGATGAATATCCCCATGATCAGCGCCATCATGCAGTCGGTCTCCGGCGATAAGCTGGCCATTGCACTGGCTCGTCAGGGCGGCGTTTCCTTTATCTATGGCTCTCAGAGCATCGAGAACGAGGCTGCCATGGTGCGCCGCGTCAAGAGCTTCAAGGCCGGTTATGTGGTGTCCGATTCCAATCTGGCTCCCACTGCCACCCTGCATGATGTGCTGGAGCTGAAGGCACGCACCGGCCACTCCACCATCGCCATCACTGCCGACGGCACTCCTAACGGCAAGCTGCTGGGCATCGTGGCTTCCCGCGATTACCGCGTCAACCACACCCCGGACGATGCCTGCGTTACCACCTTTATGACCCCCGTTGAAAAGCTGGTCACCGCTCCGGCCAACACCTCCCTGCACGACTGCAACAACATCATCTGGGACAACAAGATCAACACCCTGCCGCTGGTGGATGCCGAGGGCAATCTGGTGTATATGGTATTCCGCAAGGACTACGATTCCCACAAGGCAAACGTCAACGAGCTGCTGGATAAGAACAAGAGCTACGTTGTAGGCGCCGGCATCAACACCCGCGACTACGCCCAGCGCGTGCCCGCACTGGTAGAGGCCGGTGTGGATGTGCTGTGCATCGACTCCTCTGAGGGCTACTCCGAGTGGCAGAGCCGCACTATCGGCTGGATCCGCGAGCACTACGGCGATACCGTCAAGGTGGGTGCCGGCAACGTGGTGGACGCCGAGGGCTTCCGCTTCCTCGCTGAGGCTGGCGCAGACTTCGTGAAGATCGGCATCGGCGGCGGCTCCATCTGCATCACCCGCGAGACCAAGGGCATCGGCCGTGGTCAGGCTACCGCTGTCATCGAGGTTGCCAAGGCTCGTGACGAGTACTACAAGGAGACCGGCATCTATGTGCCCATCTGCTCCGACGGCGGCATCGTCCACGACTACCACATCACCCTCGCGCTGGCTATGGGCGCAGACTTCGTGATGCTGGGCCGCTACTTTGCCCGCTTTGACGAGAGCCCCACGAACAAGGTGCGCATCAACGGCCAGTATATGAAGGAGTACTGGGGCGAAGGCTCCAACCGTGCCCGCAACTGGCAGCGCTATGACCTGGGCGGCTCCACCAAGCTGAGCTTTGAGGAGGGCGTGGACAGCTATGTGCCTTACGCCGGTCCTCTGGCAGACGGCGTGCAGACCACCCTGTACAAGGTGAAGAGCACCATGTGCAACTGCGGCGCTCTGTCCATCCCCGAGCTGCAGCAGAAGGCCAAGCTGACCGTTGTTTCTTCCACCTCCATCGTGGAGGGCGGCAGCCACGACGTTGTGCTGAAGAACGCCACCCCCAGCATCATGAACGGCTAAGCCTGTTCTGAAAAGAATCTATTGATTTAAGCGCAGAGACCGCTGCACAGCGTTTGTGCAGCGGTCTTTTTGCGCGAAAATACTTGCACCGGCAGGGGAATCGTGCTATCATGATAGAAACGCTCTGTCATGACAGGGCGGAGGATCCCCCTGCCGGGCAAGCGGCAGGCGGCGCGCAGTAGGGAAGAGCTGACGCCGGGTATAAATAGAGAGGAAAACATTCATGAACGAGATCAAGGTTGAGCCTTATATCCCCGATGAGGACTACGATAACCCCGCGATGGTGGTGGATTTTTATGAATTCACCATGGCAAACTGCCTGTTCCTGCATGGCTTTAAGAATACCACGCTGGTGTTTGATATGTTCTTCCGCAAAAACCCGGATAATCAGGGCTATTCCATCAGCGCAGGCCAGCGCAAACTGACCCGCTTTTTGCTGGACTATCACTTCAATGAGCAGGATATCCACTGGCTGCGCACCAAGGGCATGAGCGAGGAGTTCTGCGAGTATCTGCGCACCTACAAGTGGAAGGGTGATATGTACGCCCTGCCCGAGGGCACGGTCTGCTACCCCCATGTGCAGATGGTGCGCATCGAGTGCGATCTGGTGGGCGCGATCCTGATCGAGACCTACCTGCTGCAGACCATGAACTTCCATAGCCTGATCGCCACCAAGGCCACCCGCGTTACCGGTCTGAACACCCACACCCCCCGCAACGTCATGGAGTTCGGCACCCGCCGCGCACAGGGCGAGAGCGCCGGTAACGATGGCGCTTACGCCGCAGTGCTGGGTGGCTGCATCGGTACGGCCAACTGTCTGGCAGAGATGAAGTTCGGTGCAGAGGTCAAGGCCGTGGGCACCGTGGCACACAGCTTTATCGAGTTTTTCCCCACCGAGTTCGATGCCTTCAAGGCCTTTGCCGATACCTACCCGGATTCGGTCAGTCTGCTGCTGGATACCTATAACATTATGGAGAGCGGTCTGCCCAACCTGATCAAGCTGGACGATTATCTCATTGAGAAATACCCCAACGATCCCAACCGCCGCGTCAAGAGCGCCCGCATCGATTCCGGCGACCTTGCCCGCGGCTCCAAGCGGCTGCGCAAGGCACTGGATGCCGCCGGTAAGCCCTACATCAAGCTGGTAGCCTCCAACGGTCTGGATGAGAAGAAAATCGCCAACATGGAACTATACGAGCACGCACACTTCGACTCCTACGGCGTGGGCGAAAACCTCATCACTTCTGCCTCCGACCCCGTGTTCGGCGGCGTATACAAGTTGGTGGCAGTGAAGAAGCCGGACGGCAGCTACACCCCCAAGATGAAGTGCTCGGACTCCGCCAGCAAGGCCATCATCCCGGGCAAAAAGATGCCTTGGCGTCTGTACGACGAAAACGGTCAGGCACAGTGCGACCTGATTGCCATGGACGGCGAGGTCATCGAGGCCGGTAAGCCGGTCACTATGGTCAATCTGGACTCGGACGCCATCGAACGCACCATCACCTTTATCCCCACCGCTGTGCGCCCGCTGTTGGTGCCGCATATTCTGGGCGGCGAGCTGGCCATTGAACTGCCCTCTATTGCAGAAAAGAAGGCCTATATTGCAAAGCAGCTCACCGAGGAGACTTGGGAGAGCGAGTTGCGTCTGGAATGCCCTCACAAGCACTACGTCAACATGACCCCCGCAGTGGCCGAGTGCCGCTCCCGGATGTACGCCGAGCTGCACGGAGGCAAGGTGTAAGCAGCACCGAATAAGCGGTTTTTCTTGACAAAACAGGGAAACTATTGTATCATAAAAGCCGCTGATTTAATAAAAATGTTAATACCACCAGATTGCGAATAGCAGTGTGGTTGTAATAATTTTTCCTCACACCTGTTATTCCCGGCTCTCTCTCAAGCCAGAGGGCAGCAGGACTTTGTAAGCCGGGGTTGCGCCGCTGTGGTGAAATTGGCAGACACGAGGGACTTAAAATCCCTTTCTGGAGACAGAGTACGGGTTCGACCCCCGTCGGCGGCATGCAGAAGCTCAGAATTGTTCGTTGATTCGAATGATTCTGGGTTTTTTCTTTTTGTTCCATTTTCTGGAAGCGCTAGAGGGGCGAGAGGGATTTTTCGCGAAAAAAGGAGGAGTCTCTCTCGTGCGTAACCGTGATTTAAGACCCGCTGCCAAGGCAAACCCTACCATCCAACAGGCCTTTGAAAGGTTCCAAAAGTACAACCGGCTCAAGAACCTCTCCCAAGGCTCACTCGACTTCTACGCCGCAAAGGGCAGAAGCTTCTTTCGGTTTTTGGGGAATACAGAGCAGCCCATCACTACCATCACAGAGGAAACGGTGGAGGACTATATTTTTTATATGAAGGACCAGCAGCTCCATGATACGACCATCAATACGAACCTCCGCATGGTGCGTGCGTTTTTGTACTGGTGCATGGAAAAAGGCTATCTGGAAAAGTATCCGATCAGACTGGTGCGTGCCGATGATCCGATCAAAGAACCCTATACCACCGACGAGCTGCAGAAGCTGCTGAAGGAACCGGACTGCAAGACCTGCTCCTTTGCTGAATACCGCAATTGGGTCATTGTCAACTTCCTGCTTGGGACCGGCTGCCGTGCGTCCACGCTGCTCAACCTGCAGATCGGAGATTTGGACCTTTCCGCCGGGACAGTGTTTTTCCGCCACATGAAGGCGCGTAATCAACAGATCGTGCCGCTCTCCAAGGCACTGGTCAGGATCATGGAGGACTATCTGGAGCACCGCAGCGGCGACCATACAGCCCCGTTGTTTGTCTCGGAGTATGGCAACCAGATGACGTTGAATTCGCTCGGGAATGCGATTTGGAATTATAATCATAGCAGAGGCGTGGATAAGACCTCTATGCACCTGTTCCGGCACACCTACGCGAAGCTGTATATCCAAGCTGGCGGCGACCCGTTCCGTCTGCAAAAGCTGCTGGGACACGCAGACCTTACCATGACCCGGCGGTATGTGGCACTGTATGCGGACGACCTGAGAGCCAACTATGACGCCCTGAACCCCCTAGAGCAGCTGACCCGCAAAAATCGCCACGGAGATAAGATCAAGATGGGGAAGGGGGAGGGAAAGTAAAAATGGGTCAATGTCCCTTGAGCAAAACGAAATGATATGGTATAGTGAAATCAAAAAAGGAGACGCGGATCAATATGAGTGATGAAGAGAAGCGCTGGCCATTCGATGGTTTCTACCTGAAGCTGGCTGAGGCACAACGGGAGTATGAGCAGGAGCAGCACATTGACCCTGCCTCGTTGACGGAAGAAGAACGACAGCAAAAACTGCAGGAGATTCTGGATTGGATTACTGCCTCTCGCAAAAAGAAAAAGGAGGCCGACGAACAGCTTGATCTCATTGTGCCGGAGGAAGAACCGGAAACCGCCGGGGCAACTCCACAGCCTGCAAAACAGTACATTACAGATCTTGTTGGTGAGGATTACAAGAACTGGCATGGAATCGTGGTGCTTGATGCGGGCACGAACTCCGGCAAGACCTATTTTATTCTGAAGACATTGCTGCCGTGGGCATATGAACGTCGTAAGCGTATCCTGATTCTGTGCAATCGCGAAGCTCTGCGCAACCAGATCGAGCGCGATGTGAACCGTTTGGGGAGTATAGAGGTATCCTACGAGGACTATGATCCCGCGCTTGGAGGAATTGTCAACAAACCCGCCATAGATAACAAGTATGAGCACACCATCTGTGTTGAAACATACCAGTGGCTGGAAACCTTCCTGCAAAGGAATGAAGATGCCGCCAAAACTTATCTGAGATCGTTTGATTATATCGTGTCAGACGAGTATCACTACATGGTAACAGATGCCAGCTTCAACGATCATGTGGATGCAAGCTATGAGGCGATTAAAGAGCTGTGGACAACGAAGACCTGCATCTTTATGAGCGCAACCGCCCGCCCCTTCTTTGATTATTGGGAGCTGCGGAAAATGATCCCGGAGGGACAGCACTATCGTCTGCCGATGGATTATCGGTTTGTGTCAAGCGTGAAGTTCTTCTACCGTGACGATGACGAATTGGATATCATCCGCCGGGTACAGCCGGGAGAAAAGATCCTTGTTTTTGCGAACACCATCGCCAAGCTGCGAAAACTGCGGGACACTCTGAAAGCAGAAGGCATAGAGGATGTGGCGTGCCTGTGCTCCAAATACCGTCAGGAAGCGGAGGAGTTTGACAAACTGGATGATGTGCTTGTGGGCAATGTTCTGCAGCATCAGGTCACACTGACCACAACGACCCTCTATAATGGTGTGGATATGAAAGACCGTGCGCTGAAATATATTGTCAGTGAACTGTGGAACCCGCTCGTTAATGCACAGATCCTTGGCCGCAAACGTCCCTTGGATGAGGGGGATACCTGCGCGGTGTATTTGCTGCATTACCCCAAAGAACGTCTGGAAGGGGAACTTAAAAAAATCGAGAAGTATCAGCTGGAACCGGTCGAGGCATATCGGAAATGGTTTGATGATAGGAAGGCATGGAAGACATACCTGCATCAGCCTGAAACAGTGGAAATACTGAAAAAAAGCCATACAGTCGTTCTGGATCCACGGGAAGGTGAATACTGCTGGCGGAAACGTGCGACCTTGCAGGCTCGTGTAGAACGTGTTTTCCTGCTGCAAATGCTCGAACAGGGGTATCAGACAGAGCTGCTGAAAAAAATCGATGAAAGCCTGCTTGCAAAAGTAGAGCGCCTTGACCCGCCGCTGCTGCTTGAGTATCTGGATGCCCATCTGAATGAGGAACGCTACTATCAAGACTGGCAGAAGATCTTCTTTGAGCTGGGGCACATCTACAACAAGGCAGATGGACACGCCGAGAAATCGTTGCCAAGCTATACCTGCGCACGTCAATGGTTGCAGCAATATGGATACGATCTACAGAAAAAGCGCGCAACAAGTGGAGAACTGCGAAATAAGAACGTTTGGTGGGTCACAAAGCAGTAAAATGCGCACGAAATTCACTATACTATATAACAAAGTGAAAAATATGCGCACGGGCGCCGCTCTTTATTCGACTTTCTTTATTTGATTTTTTGCGTGGTTGTGTTAGCCGAGTGCTTTTTGAACGGCCGAAGCATGAGGACGGGACAGAAACGCTCGGTTAACATGATCACGCCAACGGAAATCTTGACTAAGCGAACCTGTGAGCTTTTTCAAGATTGGAGTTGATCTAAATGGTATGAGCGCCAGCGAATACCTTCCTCTTTGTCAATCCTTCACCAATAGGACGCATATCAGAAATGGGCGACGATTTGATCAGAGTGAAATATCTCAAATAATTGAGAAAAACATCTGCTGCGGTGTGATTCTGTCTGACTTTGATACCATTAAAAAGTATACCTCGAACGGAATATATCGTGTTACCGTATAATACAAGGGCGTCTACACTGTGGACACCGTTTCGTGGCTGAATTTTAAGCTGCCAAAAGGGAGTCGCATTCCACGACCACCCTGAAACATGACTCAAGGAGGCGGTTTCAATTTGAAATCCCCTTGAAGACTTATCAAGACTGTCTTTGTTGCGCTCGTGACAGACGGCAGATCTCCATTACACTCTTCATATTAAGAACAATCGTATCATACATTTTTCCGTCAGTAGCCCTCAATTTGAGGGTGACTGATTTGTCGATAAACTGTTCTATTTCCATCAACTAGTGACAGTTTGACACTAGTTGAAAGCGGGTCAAGACGCTCGACGTTTCGTTCGCAGCATGAGGGGGATTACAAACTCCCTGCCCTGTACTGTCTGGTACGCTCCCATCGCCACTTGTGGCAATGGTCAAAAAAGTCCACCGTGCGCAGAAGTGTGCTATGACCGGGTGTCCACAAATCTACAACCCTTTGATTCTAAAGGTAGCAAAACGCGACCTTTGAACCTATCGCTCACAATTGAGCAATAGACAAGGATATCCTGAAACGGGACTACCCTTGGCAGTCGAAAATTCGGCTACTAACCTTTCCCCTGCAAGTGGAGAAAGAGCGTATTCTAAAATTTCAGAAATCGCTATTGGTGGCGCAAAAATGTTCTACCAATCCCTTCTCAAAAATGTGCGCCGTGGTTCAATTCTGGACTTTCGCCACAAGTGGAGATGTGTTTGACAGACCTTATGACTGGAATCAAAGTCCGCTCATAATTCCGTCGCATTTCACGACACAAATAGGGTATGCTCAAAAGTGGTGAAAATAATAATCGAGCCGCAAATCCGCCGGGATAGCTGCTGTCTGATATTAAACGCCGCTCTTTAAGTTTACTTCTTGACCGAATACCACAAAAAAGAGCCTTGCTACTCGTGTCTGAGCGGCAGAGCTCTGTTGCTGCATGATGTGCTATAGGAAATGGTGGTTGGTGTCAGCGTTCAATGATCTCAGTGGTAATTCTGGTTTGACCTTCACCAAGAAGTTTGCCATATGCGCGGTCTGAGATCCGCTTGAAATCCTCTGCTTTTTCTCTTGATGCAAAGTAGTCTTGTCCTAGCACGGAATCTCCGTTCTCATGATCGATAATTTGCACCAAGATTTTATTTTCAGCCATAAGCTTACCTCCTGCTGCTGATAGAAGTGGTGACGATGGGCGCGATGTCTATTACCGCAGCTTTCTCATATATGCTTGGGACGTTCTTTTCTGACTCTCATAGAAGGTAACGCCGGTAACATCGTCCACGACCAGATCATCATAAGGGATGCCCTTTTTGTTCAGGTGGTCAATGAACCAGCGCTTTTTTAGATAGCACCACGGGGTTCTGCTGAGGTCGCCGTAACTCGATGCAGGCCGCTCACATGCGTTGTAGGTTTTGCCGCAGATGCTCCACCATTCTTTACGCACTCGCTCCCGCATTTGCAGGACCTCAGAGGTGCCATGAAGGCCATGCTCCTCGCCATACTGATAATCTGCCTTCTTGATTTTTGCGTTCTGTCCCGCGCTGACTGCACCAGCTGCACCAAGACCCAACATGCCTAAAAATAACGAAAAAGCGCCTGCCATAATAGTTTCCTCCTGTATTTTGAAGTGTGTTTGCTTTTGCTGTACCTGAAGTCTACCAAACGGTGCGTCCGATAAGATGGACTTACAAGTGTGCGGTTAAAAATATGGAGCGTTGTGGCTGCCATCGCGCAAGTTTATAGATGACCGCACTATAGCAGGCAAAAAGTCTCCGGTAAGGCGTCCGGTGGCGGGGACACCTCACTCGGTCAGCCCTAACAGATAATCGGTCGACACCTGATAGAATTGGGCGAGCTGGATCAGATGGGGGATCTCGGGGCATTTGTCGTGCTCCCATGCGTAGACTGCCCGGCGGGTCACACCCATAGTTCGGGCAAGGTCGGTCTGGGTATAGCCGTGCGTCAGGCGCAGATGCTGCAAACGTTCTGATATAATGGTCATAGCTGCTCTCCTTTAAATAATGGGCGCCCTCTCACAGCCCGGTGGATCTCTGTCTTTACGGGTGCATTTTTAAACAACGTCAAGGGTAATGGTGCCGCTCTCTTTGGTGATGACCTCATACTCGGTAGTTTGGATGTCCCGCAGTATCAGCTTTTCGATGCTCAGGATGCTGGCAAGGGGGATGGAAAGCATGGTGTGTCCGGCCATGAAATGCAGCTCTGACTTGTTCCGGTGTGTATGCAGCTGGATGTCTTGGAACGCGATGTCTGCCCCGGAAAAAACGGCGCACCCACTGGCTTTGCACTCGGATGTCTCGGCAAGAAAGGTGTCAATAGCGATTTTATAAGTATCCATGAGGAGCCTCCTGTAATTTTATATATAGCACTACTCTCACTCGTGCCCTCGCTCTCTGTCCTGCTGTGATTAGTCAGCCTTCACAAACAACTCCATGCAGTCTGCACAGATGACCCGCACTTCCTTGGTGCTCCGGATGATGGTACCGCACTTAGGACATACCCACCGCCGGGTGCTGCTCTTTGCTTTGGGAGGCTTGGGCGCTCCGGTCTGACTGCTGCCGGGTGCCTTGCTCCCTGCTCCGGTGCCTGCCATATCCGACCATGCCAGCCGCTCGCCCATCTGGATGTCCTGCCAGCCCTGAAAGATGATAAAGTCCAGCAGCTCCTCGGACGGGCTTGTGATGGTCCAGCCGTACTTTTCATGGTGGTCGACGGTCAAACCGTGTGCCTCGGCCTGCTCCTTAAAGCGCCGGTTGTGGTAGATCCCGTTGTTGCTGGTGTCCTTGATGCCGGTCTCCATGCAGTGTTCGTGCACCATCTCGTGCAGTAGGGTGGATGCGGTCTCCTCGATGGGACGGTCAAGGGTAGCCGACGAAATATTGATCTCATACTTGTTCTCGCCGCCTGCCTGCCAGACCTTGGAGCAGGTGATATGACCGTATGCGGACGGGGTCTTTTTCAGGCTGATGATGGGCTCGGGCAGCTTGCCTGCAAAGTAGTGCTTGTTGAGCTCGCGGAACATCTTTTCCAGCTGACCGGCAGCGCGGGAGGTTTTGACAGTCTGTTTCATGATTTTTCGAACCTTTCTCTTGATAAAAAAGGCCGGGACAGGTATAATATTGGTGTAGCCCGCCCCGGCGGGTGTGTTGGGCTCTGTACAGCGCAAACTTTGGTCGGAGAGTGCTGTATGGGGCTCTTTTCAGGTGATACTCAGGCGGGTGCCGGTGACCGTTTTGCTGTACTGGTCGTACAGGTCGGGAGCTACGGCCTTGATGGCTTTGCTGTCGAGTCGGGTGCTGGAGAAATCGGACAGGCGGACTTTGTGGCAGCCTACTTCCAGATAGTTGGTGGAGCGCTCAGCCAGTGCCTCGCGGATCTGGATCTTCAGCTGTTCCTGCTCAGCCTGTGCGGCCTCGATCAGTTGGGCGGCCTCCTTGTACTGCTCGACAAGGGTCAGTAAAACGTTGATACTCATGTGTGTACCTCTCTTCAAATTGTTGGTGAATGGTCGGATGTGAGAACCGGTGTTCCCGATGGCATGAGTATACACATGATTGCACAATTATGCAAGATGGAATGTTGCACAAAGAAAAAACGATGATTTTATGCACTATGCATAATTGAGCAATCATGCATAATAAACAATACATATAAGAGTGGAGAGACTACAATGGGTGGAAGAACCAGTGCGGCAAGCCACAACAAATACAATGCAAAAGCCTACGACCGGATAAACCTTGTTGTCCGTAAAGGTCAGAAGGAGCAGATTCAGGAGTATGCTAAAGAGAAGGGGATGAGCCTGAATGCCTATATCAACGCCTTGATTCAGGCAGACATGGGCGAACACCTAACCCCGGGGGTAGTTAAAAATCTGGAAGGGGACGCTGACTCGGTAGAATGAGATAGTTGTTCCATCTCCCCAGACCTGATTAAAATCTAGCAGCAGAAGGCCTCTGTCTTTCACAGAAATGTGATCGGCGGGGGCCTTTTTAGCGTAAAAAATAGCCTGACCCAGAGCAGGTGGTAGCTGCAGTGACGGGATGCAAGTTATACCTATATATAATAGGGGCAGCAGGGAAGAGAGTAAAAATTATGTAGTACTGTGCGATATACCTCGTCAGGACTCCTGACTGATGTGACGGCATGAACTGGTTTTTCCGCGCGAGGGGGCGTTCTATTTAACGGTTGTCATTACATCGGAGCGGCTATCACACCTGACTGCACTCTCCAGCGCCTTGGACAACTATATGACCACACATTTTGTCCATCGATGATTTCATCTGGAGCTTTCATGCGAAACTGGGCAATGTGCAAAAAAGTTCTGGCTGAATCGCATTTTTTTTCTAAAACATGGATGGATACATTTCCTCGGATTTCTATTGATTCCCAGATATAACCATGATAGAATAATAAGAGAATTCAGACGGCCACGTAGAAGAACTGGTATCCTCTGTTTTGTGATGGAAGGATACGCCTTGATTGCGGTAAGGAGGTGAATCCAGTGGGCTTATGTCTGTTTGCGAACAATCATGTGATAGATCATGAGAAAACCCGAATGATAGATCAAAATAAAAAGCCCACTGCTGTTTCCCTTGCTGGCGTGATGCGCAAAGGTGAAAATGAAGTGGGCTTGTTGAGGTTCTACAAAAATGTGAAATATTACATACTTGGATCAATACACATGCGGCGCTTGAGCTGTAGCATGACGTCCTGGTTTTCATTACGGCCACATTGCATTTGAAATGACCTTGGGCGAAGCTGTCGTCCGAGGGCTTTTGTCTGTCCAGAGATCAGTGATAACAATCTGTCAATTTTGGGAGAAGAGGAACGGTTATCTAAAAGGAAGGTGCTTGCCGGAACGGTGTGAGTTAAAGAGATTACTTTATAGAAGTTTGCGTTTTAAATGTCCAAGCAACATCCGCAAACTGCATATCGCAAATATGCCGTGTTGATAGGGCACTATTTCTGAAAATTGCGATAAAACGAATGACGATAAGAAGTGCATAGACAAGGATTTATGTGAGGAGAAAAAATGGCTACGAATACTGTTGGAATCGATAAGGAAGTTGAAGTTAACCGCAAGGAAAATCTGCGCGACCATCGCCTGTACTGGATCGGACGTCGGATGCAGGACGTGATCTTGTCATCGCTGGCACTGGTGGTGCTGTCGCCGGTCATGCTGGCTACGGCTATTGCAATTGTGGTGGACGACCCGTCTGCGGGTCCTGTTTTCAGTCAGGAGCGTATCGGCCGCAACGGTAAGCCCTTTAAGTTCTATAAGTTCCGCTCCATGTGCCCCAATGCAGAGGCAAAACTGGACGACCTGCTAGACCAGAACGAAATGGATGGTCCCGTGTTCAAGATCAAGGACGACCCCCGCATTACCCGTGTGGGCAAGTTTATCCGCAAGACCAGCCTCGATGAGCTGCCCCAGCTGTGGAATATCCTGAAGGGTGATATGAGCATCGTTGGCCCCCGCCCGGCGCTTCCCCGCGAGGTGGAGCAGTACGGCGACTACGAAAAACAGCGTCTGTATGTGACCCCCGGCTTGAGCTGCTACTGGCAGATCGCCCCGCACCGCAATGACCTCTCCTTTGAGGAGTGGATGGATCTGGACGTGAAATACGTCAAAGAGCGCAGCTTCTGGGTGGATTGGAAGATTATTTTTAAGACCTTCAAGGTGTGCTTGCTGGGGCGTGGGGAGTAAAAAATAGTACATGGAAGGAAAACGGTTGGAGAGACGAGATGGAGAGAGACCTTAGAATTGCGGTATTTGGACAGAAGCGATTGTCGAGAGAGGGCGGCGTAGAAATCGTTGTAAAGGAGCTGTGCACGCGGATGGCACAGCAAGGCTGTCAGGTGACCTGTTATAACCGGTCGGGACATCATGTAAGCGGCGCAGAGTATGACGATATTGATAACACGAACTACGAGGGAATCCGGCAGAAGTCCGTTCCAACGATAGAGAAAAAAGGGGCTAGAGATATAATACGCGGCTGTCATAATAGGGACAAGGGTACGGCAGAGAATGAAAGGCTCCGCGACTCGAAGTTCATATTTTCTTACCCGAAGAATGAACGATTGACCTTTCTGTGTGGCAGAAATGCCGCACAGAAAGAAATCTCGACCATGAGGGTGGGGTGACAGCCAGCGGACAGGCAAGCGAGCCTATCCGCTCTTTGTGTTGGCTGGAATGACCCAAAAATCGAATGTATGGGGATTGGACGTTGTTACAAGTAAAGGAAAGGACTGTTTTCCGAAATATACGAAGCAGTTTCTAAACCATTATTACGGTATGAATGAATTTTTTAGAGGAGAGAGTCAGATGAAGAAAAAAGATGAAATAAAAGTGTGCTTGGTGGGTTCATCTGGCGGTCATTTGACCCACCTTTATATGTTAAAGCCTTTTTGGAAGGACAAAAATCGTTTTTGGGTGACCTTTGACAAAGAAGATGCGAGAAGTCTTTTGGAGGGAGAAAAAGTCTACCCGTGCTACTTTCCGACAAACCGTAGCATCAAGGCGCTCATTAAGAATACTAAAATCGCGTGGGACGTGCTGCATAAGGAAAAGCCGGATTTAATCATTTCTTGCGGTGCAGCAGTTGCGGTTCCGTTCTTTTACATTGGAAAGATGATGGGCGCAAAGCTGGTTTATATTGAGGTCTTTGATCGGATTGATAAGCCGACAATGACGGGAAAGATGGTTTATCCCATTGTAGACAAGTTTGTTGTGCAGTGGGAAGAGCAGAAAAAGGTCTATCCGAAAGCGGTCAACCTCGGCAGCATTTTCTAAGTAGGAGTAAGAGTAGGGGTACGAAGTAATGATTTTTGTGACGGTAGGAACACATGAACAGCCATTTAATCGACTGATTCAAAAAGTAGATGAACTGAAACGCGATGGCGTTATCAAAGATGATGTGATTATCCAGACTGGATTTAGTACATATAAGCCGAAATACTGCCAGTGGAGCAAACTGATTTCATATCAACAGATGGTTAAAAATGTGGCTGATGCCCGAATTGTGATTACCCACGGTGGTCCGGCAAGTTTCATTATGCCGCTACAGATTGGAAAAACGCCCATCGTTGTGCCGCGTCAGCATCAGTTCAATGAGCATGTGAATGATCATCAGGTCGAGTTTGCAAGGAATGTGGCGCAGAGGATGGGAACTATTATCCCGGTAGAAGATATTGAAACATTGGGAGACATCATAACGAACTACGATCAGATTGTTGCAGGCATGGGACATGGCATGAGCAGCAATAACGCGAAGTTTAATGGAGAACTGGAACATATTGTTGATGAGCTGTTTAAATAAGAACTGAAATTGACAATTCTTGAATTTTGATATTAGTGCTGGTGCAAACACTAGTTATCATCGCAATATGATATGTTAGAGTATTTTAAGTAATAGTAAGATGTAGAGAGAAGGGATCAAAATGACATTATTTACTTTGATATGGGGTGCCTGTATGCTCTATGGATTTACTCGAAAGAATATGAACGCAATGGTTGCAATGACATTGTTATTTATGACATTTCAATGTGCGAATGTCATAAGCTTTGGGGGCTTTTCTGTAGGTCCACAAATTTTAACATCAATGTGTTTGATTGTTAGATTTTTAATATTTAGTAAATTTAGAGTATACAAAACCAAATATAATAATTTAGTCAATGTATTGCTAGTTGTTTTAGTTATAGAAGTCATTATATCTGCTCTTTATAATAATGTGATTAGCAAAAATTATTTATATATATTACAATTAACAACATATGTGCTCTGCTTTGTGGTATTAAGATATTCGTCTACGACGTTTGATGAAGTTTCACTATATGAGATGTTAAGAGGAGTTATTATTTTTGTTGCTGTGGTAGGAATCCTACAGTGGTTAGCGACTATGGATATACTTCCTATAAAACGGATTTTGAAGATATTGTTTTATAACGATGATAGTATGAACATCTATTTTAATGAAAATGATTACTATCATAATAGCAGGGTTTATTCCACATTTATGGAGCCATCATACTTAGCAGGTTTTGCTGTTGGCGCTTTTTACTATTTGCTAAGCTTAAAGGAAAAATGGAAGAGTAATACGCCATTATTTATTATTCTTTTGATAGAGATTGTTCTCTCTACTAGTTCTACAGCATATGCCGCAATTGTTTTGGTAGGAGTTATTTTTATTGTTAATGCAAGACAGATCAGTCTTACTAAAAAGTGTACTTTAGTTTTCTGTGCGGGTATTGCTTTTGCCGTTTTGTATTTGCAGTATTATGAATTGTTAGAAAAAGTTCTGTTTAATAAGTGGAATTCTAACTCTGGCGTTGCAAGGAGGATAATGGATAATGATGCTTTAAACGCTTTTTACTCATCAAAATTATTAGGAGTCGGTTATAAATGCGTTCGAGGAAGCAGTGTTTTATATAGTATGCTTGGAGAAATAGGAATTATCGGGACGGTCCTATATACAACGACAAATGCAGCCTTGTATATTCCTATTATTAATAATAGGTTGATTAGAAGCAAATTGCCTAATAATTATACAGCTGTTTTGTTTGGCTTGCTTTCAGCGTTTGTTTGTTTGATCATAGCAGTACCTGACATTGATATGTGTACATATTGGTTTTGGATGTATTGTTTGGCAATTTGTATGGGGTACAAAAAAACGGATCCTCAGAGTTGAATGAAGAATATATTTTGTAGTTACATGCGTTTTTCTCATAATTGGAGTTAATGCGTGAGCCATATAAACAGTTATTTACAAATAGACAAGAGGATGTATGTCAGTACGATTACTTTTTATAAATGGATAGATTTTCAGGTTATGAAATTAAGTTGATGGTATTCATATAAAAACAATGCATTAGAAAAGAAAATAGTAGAGAGGAAATAAATAATGGCGAATAGCAAAGTATGGAATGTGTTATATAGAGCTACTGAGGATTCAGCATGGAAGAAATTAAGAGGTAGAAAGGGATTTTGGTACGCTGATCCGATTTTGTTCAAAAAAGGGACTGATACATTTCTATTTACTGAAGCATTTAATAAAAAAATACAAAAAGGTTACTTAGCAATTTCGAGAATGGAGAATGAAGAATTTTCTGTACCTCAAATTATTATGAAAAGACCTTTTCATCTTTCATATCCATGTGTTTTTGAATATGAAAACACAGCATATATGATTCCCGAAACGGGACAAAATGGTACATTGGAATTGTGGAAAGGATCTGATGACTTAACTAAATGGGAGAAAGTATGCGTGTTGTTAAGTCATGTAAGATTTGCTGACACAACCGTTTACATTGAAGACGGTAAAGTATATCTTTTCTCTTACGAAGAAGCAGAAAAATATAAGACGCATATTTTTTTGCTAGATATGAATAGTTATCATATAAGAGAAATCGAGGAGATTACTCATAGTGAGAATATATATAGGCCTGCTGGAAAATTTTATACTGAAAGCGGAAGATTATTTAGGCCTGTTCAGTATAATGTAAATAGTTATGGTGAAAAAATTCTGATTAATGAAGTGAATTCCATTCATCCGTTTAAAGAGACATTCTATAAAGAAATAACCGCAGATAACTATTTACAGAATTTAAGAGGTTGTAATACACATACCTTTTCGATTGTAGGTGGTATTTGTGCAGTGGATTACTTAGTTGAGGCTAACCTTCCGATATTTGAAAGATTAGTTATCATAAGAAAAATTCGTAACAAGTTCTACAAATTGAAGTTTAAATTGGGAATATAATTATAATGAGTAGAGGTTATTAAAAATGAATGGTAATGAAATGTGTGAAGGAATATGCTGTGGGTGTACTGCGTGTCAAAGCATTTGTCCTAAAGGAGCAATTAACATCGTAGAAGATCAAAAAGGATTTTTGCAACCAATCATAAATGAAGATTTATGTGTTGATTGTAATTTATGTAAAAAGACATGTAATGAATACATCAAGAAAAATGAAATTACAGATGTTTTTTTAATAAAGCTTAAAGATAATATTCAGCATACAATATCGCAATCAGGTGGAGCATTTACAGCAATATCAGATGTAATTATGGACAGAAATGGAACTGTGTTTGGCGTTGTAATGGATGATAATCTGGAAGCTAAATATTCAAAAGCCAGGAATTCCCATGAGCGTGATTTAATGCGAGGTTCAAAATATATGCAAGCCCGAGTTGAAAATGCATATAAAGAAGTTCAGGAAAGCTTAAAAGAAGGTCCAGTATTGTTTACCGGAACTCCATGTCAGGTGGGCGGATTATTAAAATATTTATCAACTAAACATATCGATACAACAAACCTTTTTACAGTCGATTTAATATGTCACGGAGCCCCATCTGTGAGGGTATGGCGTGAGATGATGAAATATATATCCCATGATGTTGGAAAAATCAAATACGCAATTTGTCGAGACAAAATTCAAACTGGATGGGGTGGAAGTGTATCTACATTTTATGGCAGTAAAAAAATATCTTCGAATACATTTTGTCGGATTTTCTTTACTGATTTATGCCTAAGAGATTCTTGTTATTCTTGCCAGTACGCTACAAGGGATAGAGTCGGCGATGTGACAATTGGTGATGCATGGGGATGTAAAGAGAAGAATCCGGAATTTTATGACCCAATGGGAGTCTCATTAACATGTATTAATACTGAAAAAGGAAAATGGTTATTCGACAAATTTAAAAATGAGGTCGAATTTTTAGAGGTATCATTAGAAGACTATGCACAAAAAAATATGTCACAGCCATCAATTCCACATAGAAGTGTTCAAGAATTCTGGAGGGATTTTGATTCAAAGCCGTTTTCTTTTATAAAAAAGAAATATGGTGAGAATAATGTTATACTCAATTATAAGTATGTAATTAAGAAGGGAATGAAATTACTATGCAAAAGAAAATAGGAATTATAACTTTTCATAATAGTGTAAATTATGGCGCTGTTATGCAGACATACGGATTGCAAGAATTTTTAAAAAATAATGGGTATAATGTTGAAATTGTAGACTATGTAAATGATAAAATATATTTAGAATTAAATTCTACTATACCTATTAAATATTCATCGCCCAAATCGGTATTGACATGTATTGCTAAGAGATTACATCGTCACAGAAAAGCTAACATGTTTAATGCATTTAATGAACGAAATTTAAATTTATCTCAAAAGAGAAATGTTAGGAGTGATGAGATATCAGAATTATCAAGTTTGTATGATATTGTAATAACAGGTAGTGATCAGGTCTGGAATTTAAATTTGACAGGAAATGATGCTGTGTATTTTCTGAATTTTCCAGATAGTAAAACAAAAAGGGTAGCTTATGCCGTTTCTGTAGGGGATATTGACAATGTTAATTTAAGCAGTTTCTTGCCTGAAATCAAGATGTTTTCGAATATTTCAGTAAGAGAAAAGACTCTTTTGGATCTCCTATATTCTAGATATAATATTTCCACAGCGTTATGTTCTGATCCGACAATTATGGCGGGCAAAAATATTTTTTCTTCTATTACAAGCGATAGGTTAATAAAAAACAAGTATGTATTTTGTTTTTTGATGGAATCAAAACCTGGCATTATGGAAGTGGCGCATAAGTTGGCTGACGAAAGAGGCTGGGAAGTTATTGATAATAAATCTAGTTTTAAGTTTTTCTTGCATAGTAAACCGGAAGACTTCTTATCATGGATAAAAAATTCTGAAGTAGTTTTGACTGATTCCTTTCATGGTACCGTTTTTTCTGTACTATTTGGAAAGCAATTTATTTCAGATAAATATGATGGGCAGAAGAAAGTAAAGTCTCGAGTCAGAGATCTTTTAGAAATCTTAGGTGTTGTAGATTATTTTTGCGAAATATCGTTGGAAAATTATTTTGAATTAGAGAAAAAAATATCGACTTTGATTAATTATGACAGCATAAACTGCAAATTGGAGGAGTTTTCTGCATCATCGCAGAAGTGGCTAATAAAAGCAGTAGAGGGAACTGCGAATGAATGAGCAAAAAAGCAAAAATAAAATTAAGTTGAATTTCATTTGGCAACTAGGAATAGAAATCACTAATATGATGTTGCCACTAATAACATCACCTATTTTGTCCAGACGGTTGGGGGCTGAATCCATTGGACTATATTCCTATGTATATAGTATTTCATATTATTTTGTGATAGTTGCAGTATTAGGCATGTTTCAATATGGAACTCGGGAAATCGCTCTGGTTCGAGATAATAGGGATAGGTTAAATCAGAAGTTTAGTGAATTGTTTTTTGCACAGGTCTTTATTGGCGTAATTGTGCTGGGCGCATTTTTGTTCTATTCCATTTTTTTATCAAGATATCCATCGCTGTTTTTAATTGAATTAATAAGCTTAGTAGGTTCATCGCTCTTATTAATAAATTGGCTCTTTGCGGGATTAGAAGAATTTAAGCTGATTGCTATAAAGACGATGATTATAAGAATCATTGGCGTAATCTTGATTGTCTTGCTTGTTCAAACAAGTGCGGACTTACCGATGTACTTCTTGATTATGGCTGCCGAACCGCTTATGGGCGCATTAGTGTATATTTATCTGGCAAGGGGAAAAGTTAAGCTTGTTCCAGTTGATTTTAAAGCATCATTTGCGCATTTGAGAGGGATGGTTCTTTTATTTGTTCCAGTTCTTACCACATATCTTTATAGTAGTATGGATAAAGTTATGTTGGGAAAACTCAGTACAATGACAGAATTGGGCTTTTATGAAAATGCTACAAAAGCATTAATTGCAAAAAATTTGGCTACGGCTTTAAGTACTGTATTAGTTCCAAGAATGTCAAATCTTATAGGTAAAAATAATAATAGAAAATTTGATGAACTTATGCAAAAATCTCTTGATGCGGTTCTTTTATTAACTGTTGCATTTGGCTTTGGTACAGCAGCTATTTCTTCTGTTTTTTCTGTCGTTTTTTGGGGTGAATCTTTTGCTTCTTGCGGGTCATTAATACTGATAATGAGTTTAACGATACCAGCATATGGCTTAACATATGTTATCAATAATCAATTTCTAGTACCGCTAAAAAAAGAGACGATTTATATTTGGGCCACAGCATTGGGAGTAATTTTCAATTTTATTTTTAACTATATTATGATTCCTCAATATGCAGCAATCGGTGCATCTATAGCTACGTTAATCACGCAGTATTTGGTTCTTGTAATAGAATGTATTGCGATTCGTAAGGAATTATCAATTGTTTCCTGCTTAAAAAGGAATTGGATTTATGTGTTATTTGGATTTATAATGATTATTTTGATAAAGCGATTGGATGTATTTATTAATTATTCAATATTGGGATTGTTGATTGAAGTTGTAGCGGGAATACTGATTTTTGGGTGTTTGTCAATATGTTATTGGCTGATCTCTGGAGAAAAACAGTATTTGAATATTTTTCTCGGTGCTTTTAAAAAGAAAAATATGTAGTGGCACATTAGAGAGGATGTCAGATGAAAAAAATATTAATAGTAATAACTACTGAATTTGTTTACTACGGTGGCTTAACAAATGTAATGATGAACTATTATAAAGCTCTTAACAAGGATGGGCTACATATTGATTTTGCATCAACGAATGTAGTAAATGAAAATGACAGGGCGTATCAATTTATAAAAAGTAATGGTTCAAATTATTATTGTTTGGGGAGTAGAAAGAGAAATACCTTCAATTACTTACAAAAATTATATTTGTTGTTAAAAAAGAATAAATACGATGTTATACATATCAATGGTAATAGTGCAACTATGGTACTAGAACTAGTTGTGTCTTGCTTGGTTGGGATTAAAACAAGAATAACTCATGGACATACTACAAGAAGCAGTCATCCAATTGTGCATAGAATTTTGAAGAAACCGTTAAATTTTCTCTCAACATATAAGTTGGCAGTATCAAATTCTACGGGTAAATGGCTGTTTGGAAAAGATTATATTGTCTTAAATAACGCGATTAATGTGCATAAATTTGCATTCGATAAATATAAAAGAAAAAAAATAAGAGATGAGATAGGCATAAGTGATGCATTAGTAATAGGTAATGTTGGAAAGTTATATGCACCCAAAAACCATGTTTTTTTATTAGATGTGTTTCATTATATCGTCTCTAAAAACAGAAATGCTTTGCTTCTATTGGTGGGGGGTGGAGAACTAGAAAATTCTTTGAAGAAAAAAGCATACGAATTAGGAGTAGATGACAAGGTGCTTTTCTTGGGTATGAGAGACGATGTATCCGATATAGTGCAAGCATTTGATGTATTTGTATTTCCATCTACATATGAAGGACTTGGACTTGCAGTTATAGAAGCACAGGCATCCGGATTAGAATGCATTGTTTCAGATCGTGTTCCGATTGAGACGAAGGTAACTGATAATATTAAATATCTGAGCTTAGATGAATCTCCTGTGATATGGGCAGATGCTATCTTGAATCTAAATGTTAGAAATAGAGAAGAATTGTCAAAACAAGCGATGGAGACTATTAAAGCGAGCGGTTATGATATAAACTTTGAAGCTTTTAAATTAGAGACAATTTATCGTTCATAGTTGAGGTTAAATAATGATAAAGAATGTTGTGTTAAAAAAGTCGTTAAAAAATAGTGTTTTCAAAGTCGTTAGTTTGCTGAATAATGTAGTGCCAAAACATAACAATTATATTTTGTTATATTCAGGCAATAAGGGAATTAGTTTCAATTTGATTCCGCTCCGAGATTATCTGCTTTTAAACGGATATGATACGAATAATAGAATCATTTGTGGAATTGAAGATATGAAATATGCGGAAACTGATAACTGCACATATGTTACACATGTTAAAGCTATATTTTATTATCTAAAATCTAAATATGTTTTCTATACAGCTGGGCAGCTGCCTATTAAACCGTCAAAAAGTCAAAAAGTCATTCATTTACAGCATGGAATCACGTTTAAAACTTGTGGAAAGCTTACTCACATTAATAACGGAAATGAATTTTTCTTTACGGATTGTTTGGCTACATCGAATATATACAAGCCTATTTATAGTAAAGCTTTTGGTTGCTCGGAAGAAAATATATATATAAACAGTGAACCTGTGACGGATGTATTTTTTAATGGGTATAAAAAATATGATTTAGGTAATTACAACAAGATAATATTGTGGACACCAACGTTTCGGCAATCTGATTATTTGGGATATGATGATTCAGAAACAGAAGAATTATTACCACTGTTTGAAGAAAAAGATTATAGTAGGCTTAATGAAATACTCAAAGAATATAATTTTCTTCTTATGGTAAAAATACATCCGTCTCAAGACTTGAGTAGATATAGTAAATTGAAATACTCTAATTTGCAAATACTATCAAATGATGATTTTAATCAGATGGGAATGGAGATATATAATCTATTGCCCCAGGTAGATGCTATTATTGGAGACTATTCATCTCTTTGTATGCAGTCTTTGTTGTTGGATAAACCAATGGCATATGTAGTACCTGATATGGAAGAATATTCTAAACGAAGAGGATTTGCATTTGATCCACCGACAGACTATATGCCTGGAGATTTGATAAAAGATAAAGATCAGTTTTATCAGTGGTTGGATGATTTTAATAAAGGAATCGATAAATATGAAAGTATCAGAAATAAAGTAAAAAATAAAGTTCATCTTTATTCAGATGGTAAATCGTGTGAGCGGCTTGTGGAATATTGTGGAATAAATAAGTGAAATAGATAATTGTGGGTTATTAGATTGGAGTGCTGCTATGATAATTTATGAAAATTTATTATATAATCAAGACATTGCACATGTGACTGAGATCAAATTTCCATGGTACAAATTACAGAACAGATCAATTATGATTTCTGGTGCTACTGGATTAATCGGCAGTTTCTTGATTGATGTGCTACTTGAGAAGAATACTCAAGATGGTTTAAATTGTACTGTTTATGCTTTGGGACGTAACAAAGAGAAAGCTATGGAAAGATTCTCGAAGCATGCAAATAACTCCCATCTTATATTTATCCCATATGATGTGAGACTGCCTTTGAAAATAGATAATGTTGGTAGGGTGGATTATGTTCTCCATCTTGCGGCTAACACACATCCGATGCTATATGCTACGGATCCAATAGGGACGATTACAACTAATCTAATAGGAGCGCAGAATATGCTTGAGTTTTCTGCCCAACATAATGCTGTAAGATTTTTGCTTGCTTCTTCAAATGAAATGTATGGTGAGAATAGGGGAGATGTTGAGTTTTATGATGAGGACTATTGTGGATATATTAACTGTAATACATTAAGAGCTGGTTACCCTGAAAGTAAACGCTGCAGTGAAGCCTTATGTCAAGCATATAAACAACAAAAAGGACTGGATGTTGTGATTGCTCGGTTGACTCGCTCGTACGGACCGACAATGAACATGTCTGATACAAAAGCAGTAAGTCAGTTTATTAAAAGAGGTGTTGCCGGAGAAGATATTATTCTTAAATCTGAGGGGACACAGTATTTTAGCTATACTTATATGTCAGATGCCGTTAGCGGATTGCTTTGGGTACTTTTAACAGGAGAAAATGGTGAGGCATATAATATTGCAGATGAGTCTGGCGATATTCAACTTAAAGACTTAGCAACCAATATAGCTGCACTTAGTGGCAAAAAAGTTGTGTTTGAAATTCCTGATGGGGTTGAAGCCTCTGGATATAGTAAAGCTACCAAAGCAAGGCTAAATGGTGCAAAGCTGAAAGGTCTTGGGTGGGTACCTGAATATAATATAAAGACAGGTGTTGAAAGAACTATATCCATTCTCAAAGAATTATATGATTAATAAAAACTGGGGGGATTGTATGAAGAATTATGTGATATTGCTTGCTGGTGGAGTTGGAAAAAGAATGGGTGCTGATATTCCAAAGCAATTTTTAATGGTTAAGGGAAAACCTATTATAGTACATACTATAGAAAGGTTTCAAGAGAATTCACAGATAGATAAAATAGTGGTAGTCTGTGTGAAAGAATGGAAAGACTATGTAGAGGGTCTGGTGAAAGAATATGAGCTAACTAAAGTTATATGGATTACTGAGGGCGGTAGCACTGGACATGATTCTATTCGAAACGGAGTCTTTTTTTTAAAAGACAAGATTCAACCAGAAGATTTTGTAATTGTACATGACGCTGTAAGACCGATTCTTCCACAAAAAGCAATAGATGAAGTGATTCGTGTTGCTCATGAAAAAGGTAATGCATCTTCTTCAATTGTTTGTCATCCCCCTATCGTCTACACAGAAGATATGGTATCTGGAGTCAAGGATATTGATCGAGAACATGTAATGTTGACAGCATCTCCACAGGTATATAACTATGAACTGGTATTAAAATACTATGAAAAAGCGGAGAGAGAGAATGAACATAATTTTACATTTACCAGTTCGTTATTAATTCATTATGGTGAACGAGTCTATTTTGCAAAAGGAACAACTAACAATATAAAGATTACAAAAAAAGAAGACTTAGCTCTTTTTGAGGCTTTGTTAAGTGTTCCTGAAGAATTGTTATATAGCTAGTATTAATACTAGAATATATATATAATTAATAGAAAGGAGTATAATAATTTGAATTGTTCAGAATACTTGGTTGACTATCTTATAAATCACGGGGTAACCGATGTATTTGGATATGCGGGCGGTTACATAGTTCCTTTTATGGATGCATTGTACAAACGAAAAGATGAAATAAGAACGCATGTTTGCTACAATGAACAGGGATGTGCCTTTGCAGCAGTTGGATATGCTAGAATGTCTGGAAAAATTGGTGTTTATTTTACTACATCGGGGCCTGGTGCTGTAAATGGACTTAGCGGATTAGCTGATGCATGGTTTGACAGCTTCCCGATTATTGGTATTTGTGGAAATGTTCCTACCAATGAAATGAAAGGTTATTCAGGCATCAGGCAAAATGGCTTTCAGGAGATGGATTTGATTTCAATGACTAGAAATATATCAAAATATTCCGTTACAGCTAATACAAGCGCGGGTTTTCCAGAAATAGTTAGCCGTGCATTTAACATGGCTAATTTGGGAAGAAAAGGAGGTGTTATCATTGATTTTCCGCTCGACATACAACAAGCCGATATTATTGATAGGTAATGGCGTAAGAACTGCTGGTGCAGTAGATATGGTTCATGAATTTGCAAAAAAGACAAATATTCCCGTTTTAACAACCATGAATGGTGTAGATCTGGCACAAGATGATTTACATATCGGATTTATTGGAACACATGGAAATAGGATTGCTAATATGATTTTAAATCAGTGTGATCTTATTGTATCCGTTGGCGCACGTCTGGGAATTAGACAAGTTGGCAGAGATCCTAAAAATTTTGCACCAAAAGCTGATCTTGTTCGTTGTGATATTGATGAATATGAATTGAGCAGAAACATCAAAGATAATGAAAAGAAATATCATACTGATGCAAGAGACTTTATGAGAATACTTCTTTCAGAAGATGTGAGAGACTTTTCAGCTTGGAAAGAGCAGTGCTTAGAGGCAAAAAAGCTGCTAGAAAAATATGATGTCCAGCCCGGTAATTTTGCTATTAAGAAGATTTCTGATCTTTTGCCTAAAAATCCAATAATTACGGTGGATGTAGGTATGAATCAGTGTTGGGCTGCTCAGTCCTTTAAGCTAAAAGGATACATGGGGAGAATTCTCATCGGCGGTGGTTTTGGTGCCATGGGATGCGGTCTTCCATATGCCATTGGAGCTTCTATTTCCACAAATAATGGAATTGTTTACTGTATTTGCGGTGATGGTGGATTTCAGATGAATATCCAAGAACTTGAAACTGTTAAGAGAGAAAATCTTCCGATTAAGATTTTTATACTTAATAACAGAGTTCTTGGAAAGATTAGCGAAACACAGCATTTCAATCACGGAGATAGATTTGCCAATACTGCTGCTAGTGGGGGATATACTGTTCCTGATTTTACAAAAATAGCTGAAGCTTACGGTATCAAGGCGGTTAAGCTTAATTCTTATGAAGATTTAGAAAATTATAAAGAATGGTTTTATGATAAGGAACCTTGTTTGTTTGATATTTCTTTACCGGAAGAAACATTCTTAACGCCAAAGATTAAGTTTGAAACGGGAATGATGTCTCCTAAAATAGATGACGAAGTATTCCAACGGGTTAAGGAGACATTAAAAAAGTAATAAGATAAGTCAATTGCAAACTTCATCAAATTACCATACAATGATAAGAAAGCCCCAGAACGTTTGTAAATGGATTTTTTTAGTTATACTTTAGAACTTTCCCCTAAAATCCTATGAACATTGAAAAAGTTTAAGCGGCTTATCTAAAAATTGTATTTATCAGTTACTTGCTTCTGGTATTTTTGGGGGAGTTTATCTTAGGAAGTTCATATCAATGAATCAATGCCATTTGATTACGATGTGAACTTCCTATATAATTAACTCTCTAACATTGCTTTCAACTATATTATAAATTGGCTTCGAATAAGCATTTTCGGTACGAGAGTTAATTTTTTAGGAAGTCCACATATTATGCTGGAAAGATCTGTTCATGTAACAAAAGATTGCATATCAATTTGAGAAGCTTATATATTGACAAGATGTAGGAGGTCAAAGATAATTTTGAGAGCAGAGCAGAGCAGAGCAGAGCAGAGCAGAGCAGAGCAGAGCAGAGCAGAGCAGATAATATTGACATTTTGAAAACAATATGTGCTTTCTTAATTGTTTGTATTCATGCTCCGTTTCCGGGAGAGTTCGGTGCATATTTTACGACACTGACTAGAGTAGCAGTTCCCATTTTCTTTATGATTACGGGATATTTTTATGGAGATACTGTTGCACGGCATAAGGAAGGGCGACAGATCAAGAAAATACTCTACATGGTTGTAGAGGCAAATATACTTTACTTTGTCTGGAATATTGCAATTGAGGTTCTTAGAAGAAATAGCATAATATCTTATGTGCAATCAATTTTTTCTATAAAAAACTTACTGAAATTTTTGCTCCTTAATGATTCACCGTTGGCATGGCATCTTTGGTATTTAAGCGCAGTCTTTTATGTGCTTGTAATTGTTTTACTGGTGGATAAACTCAACTGCCGGAAAGATTTGTACTATTTGACCCCGATTTTGATTATCGTAGATTTGGTGTTCGGAAAGTATTCACTGCTCATTTTCCATCGGGAGTTCCCGTACATACTGGTAAGAAATTTCCTTTGTGTAGGAATACCGTATTTTTGTATTGGAAATCTTATCAGAGAAAAACAGTGCGCTGAAAAATGGAATAAAACAGTACTTCAGTTATTGATTGTTATTTTTGTGATAACAAGTCTTGCAGAGAGATTTGCTTTGGTGAATGCTGGACTGAATGCAACAAGAGATCATTATCTCAGTACGACTTTTTTGGCAATCTGCCTCTTTGTATACACCCTCAAGAGTAATTGGCATAATAAAGAATTAGCTGTGATTGGAAGAAAATATTCTACATGGCTTTATATTATTCATCCGATTTTTATTGCATTTTTTTCAATGGTAACTGGTAAACTCGGCATAAAATCAATTTACAGTTATGTTGCACCGATTGTGGTTTATTGTGCAACATTAATATTTTTGATTGTTATGCATAGACTTAAATGGCTTTTAGTAAAAAAATAATCAAAGGAAATCAAACCATGGGTAAATATTTTGGAACGGACGGCTTCCGTGGAGAAGCCGGAATTACATTAACAGCGGATCACGCCTATAAGGTTGGTCGCTTCTTAGGCTGGTATTATAATGCTCTCCGTGAGCGCAACGGTGACACCGACCCTGCTCGTATTGTTATTGGTAAGGATACCCGCCGCAGCTCGTACATGTTCGAGTACAGCCTTGTGGCTGGTCTGACCGCTTCTGGTGCAGATGCCTATTTGCTCCATGTTACCACTACTCCATCTGTGGCGTACATCGCTCGCGTGGATGACTTTGATTGCGGCATTATGATCTCCGCCAGTCACAATCCGTACTACGACAATGGCATCAAGCTAATCGACTGCTACGGCGAGAAAATGCCTGAGGAAACTCTGCTGCTGGTGGAAGACTACATCGATGGCAAACTCCATGTCTTTGATAAGGACTGGCCAGAGCTGCCCTTTGCTCATCGTGAGCACATCGGCTGCACTGTGGACTATGTGGCAGGTCGCAACCGCTATATGGGCTACCTGATCTCGCTGGGCATCTACTCCTTTAAGGGTGTCAAGGTCGGTTTGGATTGCGCCAATGGTAGCTCCTGGAATATCGCAAAGTCCGTGTTCGATGCGCTTGGCGCAGATACCTATGTCATCAATAATAATCCGAATGGTCTGAACATCAATAACAATGCAGGTTCAACCCATATCGAGGGCCTTCAGAAGTTTGTTGTGGAGAAGGGCTTGGATGTTGGTTTTGCTTACGATGGTGATGCCGACCGCTGCCTGTGTGTGGACGAAAAGGGCAATGTTATCACTGGCGACCATATCCTTTACATTTACGGTTGCTACATGAAGGAACGTGGTAAGCTGTTAAATAATACTGTTGTCACCACAGTTATGTCCAACTTTGGTCTCTACAAGGCTTTCGATGAGCAAGGTATCGGTTACGCTAAGACCGCTGTCGGCGATAAGTATGTTTATGAGTATATGGCCAAGAACGGCTGCCGTATCGGCGGTGAGCAAAGCGGCCATATCATCTTCTCCAAGTACGCCAGTACGGGTGATGGTATCCTGACGAGTTTAAAAATGATGGAAGTTATGCTGGCTAAGAAGAAGCCGATGAGCGAATTGGCAGCAGCGCTGAAAATTTATCCGCAGGTGCTGGAAAATGTCCGCGTGACCGACAAGAAGGCGGCGCAGGACGATGCCGCTGTGCAGGCCGCCGTCAAGGCAGTGGCTGAGGCACTGGGCGACACCGGCCGCATTCTGGTTCGTGAATCCGGCACGGAGCCTGTGGTGCGTGTGATGGTGGAAGCCCCTGATCACGATACTTGTCAGAAATATGTTTCCGAAGTTGTCGATGTGATTCGTGATAGAGGATATAGTCTGTAAATTGAAAATAGCCTACCAGAAAATAAGCATTTATTAAGCGTAATATTGAAACAGCCTTATCAGAGTGCTATACTAAAATTACTATAATTTTCTGGAGGTTATTTATTATGCCCAGAACAAAAGGTAGCAAGAATAAGCCCAAAACTGTGACTGCTGATTTTGCAACGCAGATTGCGGAAAAGCAGTCCGCGAAGGAAGCACTCACAGCGGAAATCGCATCCATCACCGCCAACATTGACACTTTAAAGGCTGACTTGAAAGAGAAGAAGACTGCTCTGAAGAAGGCCGAAAAAGAAGTGGCAACGCTGGAAGCAAAAAAGGCGAAGGCAGATGCCAAAGCTGCAGAAGAAGCAAAAAAGACAGAAGCAGAATCCGTCCTGAAGAAGCTGCTTGCCGAAGGCATGAGTGCCGATGAAATCCTCGCTAAACTGAAATAACACGAAAAACCCGTGATGGACAGGCATAACGTGCCGTTCATTACGGGTTTTAGAGTTATAAGAACATAAGTTCATCCGGCGGCCACATCAAACTGAAAATGTGCCGGAAGGTTGAACTGCTTGATAAACGCATGATGCTGGGCGTGGTAGTGACGCAGATCGTACCCCAGATGATGCAGTTCCAGCAGCTTCACCAGCACCAGATTGAGGTGGATTCCCTTAGCAGCGGCAATCTGAGCAGCATCCAGTCCGCGCTTCGTCATTTGATAGACTTCATCACTGTCCAGCATCAGGTGGGATGTGAAAGCGTTATGCTCGTAAAGAAGGATGTGCTTGTCCTTAATGGTCAGAAACTTGTTCAGGGTATGCAAGTCCATAAGCAGCTGATGCTCAAGATAATGTCCGAGGGCATAGCCGTACACCATCTGCTTTGTCTGTTTGTCCGGCTGGCGATTGATAAGAATCAGTGGCTTATCAAAATAGAGCGAAAGTAAACCCAACATATCTTTAATGCGAGATGTTTCACTGATGTCTAGGCTGCAACTGCGCGCAATCTGTTTGATGTTGTGGGTTTTAGTACTCTGAGCAATCTCATTAACGATTTAGTAAATATGGGAATTTACAAATTTATATTACTTGCTTTGTTTACTGTAATTAAAATAGAGTTTGTGCATTTCATACAGGAGGCTGTTCATATCTTTGCTGGTAAATGGTTCAGCAAACTAAAATGCGAGATATAGGGAGTCTGTTTTTTCGCAGATTGTGAATGAGAATAAATAGAGTGGTGTAGGAAAAGTGCGAATTCAGGTGATTCGTTTGGTAATTTGTGATATACTGAGATTGCAAGTAGCAATATGTCTATCTGAAAAATTTAGTCGGGGTGAATTTTGATGAAAAAGAAGTACCAAATATTTATTTCATCCACGTATAAGGACTTAGTGAAAGCTCGTGCAAAGGTTCGTGATGCCATTCTGTCTATGATGCACTTTCCTGTGGGAATGGAAATGTTTAATGCTGCCGATGAAGAGCAATGGGAGATAATTAAGGAAACTATTGATAGTTCGGACTATTATGTATTGATTTTAGGGCAGAGATACGGATCTGAGATTGAAGAAGGCTCAGATGCAGGAATCAGTTATACAGAAAAAGAATTCAGGTATGCGACTGAAAAGAAGATTCCGATTCTAGTCTTTATTATGGCTGATAGTGTTCCGTTGCAACGAGACTTCATAGAATCGGATAGTCAACGGAAAAAGTTGGAAAAATTCAAAGTAATCGCAAGTCACGGTCATACGATGCAGTGGTGGGAGAATGAAGATGAGTTGGCGAGAAAAGTAATAGCATCGTTGCATCAACAGATGGATAGGAAAGAACGAACCGGATGGATTCGAGGCGACAGTTTTGATATTGAGGCAAGCTACGCAGAGTTATTAAAATTGAACAAGAAAATCTGTGAGTTAGAAGAAGAAAACGAAAAACTCAAGTCACAGATTGTCGTAAGAAAGCCACATTTGAAAGTTTCTTTTGTAATGGCAGAAGTAGACTCAGCAGAAGAGAGCAAGAAGGAGGAGTGTTATTTGCACGGAGGCCTGGTGCAAGAAATAAGTGAGAATCATATAAAGATGCGGGAAATTACTGGCAATGCGGAAAATTATAGAAATAAATACGAGCCACTGGAAATAGGTTATGTGGATGCGCATTTGAGGCCGTATGTTAGGAAAGAAGATATACAAAAGTATAACGAGTCACTACCTGATGCCAAAGCGATAGATGAATATATTAAACAAATGAGGGTGTATGAGAAACTAAAAAAGGGCGGGGTTGCACTTTATTTGAAAATAGAAAATGATGGTACGGCCAAGGCAACGGACGTTAGAGTTAGTGCAACATTTCCAGAGTGTGTTCATTTGATGAATATTGATGATGTGAAAAAATTAGTTGAACCACCAGCACCGAAGCTTCCCCCAAACCCGATTGATGCGGCAGAAAAAAAATATGAAAGAAAGATGAATCCCATGGTGGATTTGGCCAATTATTTTGCATGTGTGCAGCCAAGCTATTCATTTGATGCGATAAATTCCTCGTTTCTTAGCAATAGGCTAGACACAAAAGATTACTGTTTCTATATTGATGAAAACAGTATATTCGCAGAAAATAGACAACTCCCCCACAAAGATGCAGGAATTTTTGACGATTTTTATATGATCCCTGTAAAGAAAGGTGATGCTAAAATTAAAATATCTATGATGTGTTCGGAATATGTTGAACCAGAAGAGCAATATATCGACATTCAAATTGTGTGAGAGTGTTGTATCAATGTGCCAAGGGCCATTTTAAAAGGGAAAATACTCTTAAGTCTGCACAAAAAGTCGGACACCCTTAGAAGTAAAAAAACGGAACAGAATCTTCACTAAAACTTTTAACTAGTAGTGTGGGTCGAATCCTCGCAAAACTCAAATAATAGTAAAGCCCACGATGAGTAGATATGACATCTGCTTATCGTGGGACTTTTATTTTATAACATGTTTTTGGCTACAACGGTAAGGCTCGATTTTGAACTTTGCCGTTTTTCTTTTTATCCAAAATTGTGAAATTTTCAGAACTGTATTCCAAAACAGCCCTGCGGATTCCTATTAGTGTGGGGGGTTCAAAATCTTTTGTAGAACGGCTTTCCTCTAGTTTTATGAGTGGAAAATAAACAAAATCTATATTCTAAAATTAGTCAGTTCAACAAAATTTGAAAAACTGGTTGCCAAACATCCATTTTAGATTGTTATAGGTAGAGGGGAACGTTGGAAAAATGAATTTTCTTTGAACTTTCAAAAGACCCGGTTTAAAAACACCCCTTAAAGTTTGTATAGGGTATAGGAGGTACTTTCAAAAGTAAGCCAATTCACTACGGTATTACTGATGAAATTCCCCGATTCCTTACAAAGTCACATCGCACCTTGAAAATCGCATGAGCCACCTCAGCAGGATACCTCTGGTACTGAATGTGCATTCTGCGCGTCTTATCGGAAAATACGCCGGAGAAAATCGGGCAGGAACGGGCTGGGACAGAATGGACGGTAGTTAAGAGCAAGATTCGCCTTTGTATACGAAACCGCTCCTGCGGACGATTTCTCCATGGCGGCATCTTGATGGGGATTGCGCTCCCCATACCCTCACATCGCGCAAAATCACATGATTTTGCCCATTGGTGGCCTGCTACAGCAGGTCACAGCCGGAGTGCAGATGCACTGCCGGGAAAATCAAATTCTTGATTTTGGAAAGGAGACCCCATGCCACGGACGAAGAAAAAAGTGAAATCTATCGTAAAGACAAAAGTAATCTCCGCACGAGTTACAGAAGTAGTACATGAACTTTTACACCAGCAGGCCGAAGATGCAGGAATGACCCTCTCTGAATTTGCAGCGCAGATGCTGATGAAAGGTCGCGTGAATACCTCGTATGTGTTCTATGTCCACCCGGACGAGATCGAAGCCATCACACGGGAGTTTGCTGCCATCGGGAATAATCTGAACCAGATCGCGATGTTTTTCAACAGCGGCGGTATCCAGTCGCGCGCTATGCTCGAAACCATTAACCATGCAATTGCCTGCATTTTTGAAATGCGGGAGCAGGTCGCAGAAATGGCAGGAAAGAATTATGGCAATCTTAAAGCATATCGCAAGTAAGAGTTCCAACTATGGTGCTGCACTGGAGTATCTGATTTTCAAGCATGATGAGCTTCGGAAAACTCCGATCCTTGACCAGAACGGAAATCGTATCATGCGAGATGAGTTTTATCTGGACGGTCTGAACTGTGAACCCTATTCCTTTGATGCGGCCTGCCAGCAGTTGAACCGCGAGTACCAGAAAAACAAAAACAAGAATGAAATCAAAAGCCACCATTACATCATCAGCTTTGATCCACGGGACAGCACAGAAAATTGTTTGACGGGGAAACGGGCACAGGAGCTTGGGCTGGAATACGCAAAAGCAAATTTTCCGGGGCATCAGGCATTGGTCTGTACGCACATGGACGGTCACAATGGCAGCGGCAACATTCATGTACATATCGTAATCAACAGCTTGCGAAAATTGGATGTGCCCCAGCAGCCCTTTATGGAGCGATCCATTGACTGCAAGGCAGGGTACAAGCACCACGTGACGAACGAGTATCTAAAGCACTTGCAGAAATCCCTCATGGATTTGTGCAACCGTGAATTTCTGCATCAGGTCGATTTGCTGTCACCATCCAGAACGGGTGTGACCGAAGCGGAGTATTGGGCACAGCGGCGGCTGAATGAGAAAAAACAGGAAGTCGAAAAGGATGGATTTACGCCAAATCCGACAAAGTTTCAAACACAGAAACAGCTTATCCGGGATGCCGTTGCCGTCGCCCGTGAGAAAGCAATCTCGTATGAAGATTTTCAAAACATCCTGCAGGATGAATATAATATTTTTGTCAAAACACAACGTGGTCGTTATAGCTATCTGCCGCCGGAACGGAACAAGTTCATATCGGAGCGTTCTCTGGGAGAAAGCAGCAAAAGAGAATGTCTGGAAGGATTCTTTGTTCAGAACGCCGAGAAGAATCTGCGGTACAAGGAAGATCCCATACTGATCTTTACGACCAGAACTAGGCTGCGGCTTGTTGTGGACCTGCAGGAGAATGTTAGGGCACAGGAAAATCTGGCCTATGCACTAAAGGTCAAAATCAGCAATTTGCAGAAAATGGCCGAAACGCTGGTATGGGTACAGGAGAACAACATCAACGACCTGACGGAACTAAACGATCTGTGTAAGACAGCACAGGCCAATGCGCAGGCTGCGTATGAACGACTGTCACAGGCAGAAGATGAACTGTACAAAATCAATGAACAGATTCATTATGCGGGGCAGTACCTTTCTACAAAAGAGGTTCAGCAGCAATTTGCGAAAGCAATTTTCAAGAAGAAATTCCGTGCAGAGCATTCCAAGAAATTGGATGCCTATGCAGAATCCGTGAAATACTTCCGGGAAGAAAACGATGGAAAGCTGCCATCGCTGAAATCTTTGAAAAAGCGGAAAGAAGAACTGACCAAAGAAATCGCGGAGAGGAAAAAGGCATATGCTCCCCTGAGGGAAGAATCCAGGCGTTTGGAAATTGCATCGGATAATGTGTACAGCATCTTCCAAAAAACAAATGAGATGAAATCCGACCTTGCATGGAAACGCGAGTGGGAGGCCAATGTCCGCGAAAAGGCAAGGCAGGAGCAGGTTCGACAGGAACAGCGCGTACGTCAACCGAAACGTAAGAAGCGCAGCTATGATATGAGCCTGTAATCAGCAGGGTCTTCCACCCCGCACCCTGGAACCCTGCCGGATGCGTAAGCCCGTGCAGGACTTTCCCATCCGGCAGGGACTTTTGAAAACGATTAGGAGGAAGTTTGAGTAAAGAGTACATCAAAGCACAAACCCCACTGCCCGCGTATTTCCCTTATCCGAAATTTCTGCTGCAGATGAGCCTGTCCCATACGGCACGGCTGACGTATGTTCTGCTGCTGGACCGCATGACCCTTTCGCAGAAGAACGGCTGGGTGGATGTGCAGGGCCGGGCATATGTGCTCTATCCGTTGGCAGGGCTGGCGGAAGATCTTCAGAGCAGCATTTCCAGTGTCACCCGTGCCCTGCGGGAACTGGAAGCCGCACGGCTGATCGAACGGCGGTCCAATGGCTTTTCCAAGCCAAACCAGATATTTCTCGGCGTTCCCCGGACTGCGCAGAAATGCGCAATCGAGATGGTCAAAAATGAGCAGCCTGATTGCTCAAAAGTGAGCAATACGGTTGCGCAAAACTGCACATCGAACCAAATAAATAAGAACAACCTAAGATTGAACCAACTGAATAGAACTAAAGAAGCATATGGGCGTTATCGGAATGTCTATCTGGAAGATTATTCAGAACTGAAAATGGAAATTGCAGAGTTGGATTCCTTGATTGATGACCTTTCAATCTATATGCAGTCTACAGGCAGGAAGTACGCAGACCATGCGGCGACCCTGCGCAGCTGGTCAGCACGGAAGAAAAGACAACAGAAACCGGGAACAGGCATCCCGGACTATACCTACAACAAGGAGGAAAGTTTATGACGGAAACGATCCAGACAGCGATGGACAGGCTTATGACGATCTCTGTGGAACCGCAGGACTATGTTGCAGAAGATGGGCTGTTGTATTGCGGCATCTGCAAAACTCCCAAGGAAGCGTTCTTTCCGAATGGCAAAAAACTGTTTGGGCGTGACCGCCATCCGGCTGAATGCCGGTGCAGGCAGGCTACAAGGGAAAAGCAAGAGAAAGAAGAACGTGCAAGGCTGCATTACGAGAAAGTGCAGCGGCTGAAGCTGCAGGGCTTTACCGACTGGGCGATGCAGCACTGGACATTTGCAAACGATCACGGGCAAAATCCGCAGATTCAGCTGGCGCAGCGGTATGCGGCCCACTGGCCGGAAATGCGGGAAAAGAATGTGGGTTTGCTGCTCTGGGGCGGTGTTGGTACAGGCAAGAGTTTTATGGCGGGTTGCATTGCCAATGCCCTGATGGAACAGGAAGTGGCCGTCTGCATGACGAATTTTGCCCGAATCATGAATGAACTGAATAACGCTTTTTCCGGGCGAAATGAAGTCGTGGACAGGCTCTGCGGCTATCCGCTGCTTATCATTGACGATTTCGGCATGGAGCGCGGCACGGAATATGCGCTGGAGCAGATTTATAACATCATCGACAGCCGCTACCGCAGCCGGAAACCGCTGATCGTTACCACGAATCTGACCTTGACGGAGTTGAAAAAACCGCAGGATATCGCCCACGCCCGTATCTATGACCGTCTGCTGGAACTGTGTACCCCGATTGCCTGCACAGGCCCCAGCATGAGAAAGGATATAGGACAGGCAAAATTGGATTTACTGAAAACACTTCTGGCTTGAATGGGAGGAACGCGATTGCAAGAAAACGGCAGAATGAATTGGCTGGAGCAGGTCCACCAGATGAAAGATCGGGACATCCGCACGATAGAACAGCATGAACTGCAGAAACTGCAGCAGGATGCAGTGGAACACGGATTGCCGCAGGAGGAAAGGCTGAAAAATCTGCTGGATAAGGTCCGAAATCCTTATTGCTATCTGGACAACGGAATTATTGTGAAGCTGAATTTCGCACCGAGAGGGAGCAGCACACTGTCTGAGCGCATTGGCAGGTGTTTTCAATCGGCCAGCTGAAAAGGCAGAGAAACTTTCGGCAAGCTGCTGAAAAACACGCAGAAAAATTTCACACTTTAATGCGATAAAGCACTGGACAAAGGATGATGATTCTGGTAAGCTGTTTGTGGGTAAGAAAATAGGAATGTGCAAACTGAGCAGAACTTGCTCGGTAGGCTTGTTCTACATAAAAAATGTGGAGCCTTTCGCTTCTCTGACGAACAGTATTGCCGATTCGTTAAGGAGGTGGAAGGCTTTTGTTATACCCAGATATCAATTCGCAGAAGAGAACACAGCAAAATACAACCCGATACCGTACAGCCTTGTACTTACGCTTGTCTCGTGAGGATGGCGATAAGACAGAGAGCGACAGTATTGCAAACCAGCGCACACTACTGGAAGCCTATGCCATAGACCACCCGGAACTGTGCATCGTGGATGAGTTTGTGGACGATGGTTACTCCGGCTCGAACTTTGAACGGCCTGCGTTCCAAAGGCTGTTTCAGGAGCTGGAGCAAGGAACCATCAACTGCATTCTGGTCAAAGATTTATCCCGATTCGGGCGAAACTATATTGAAGTGGGACGCTATCTGGAACGGATTTTCCCGGTCATGCGAGTCCGGCTGATTGCAGTGACGGACAACTATGACAGCCAATCCGCGTGGAAGACCAGCGATTCCATCATGGTTCCGATGCGGAATTTGCTCAATGATGCGTACTGCCGGGATATTTCCGTCAAGATCAAGAGCCAGCTTGCGGTCAAGCGCAAGCGCGGCGATTTTGTGGGGAGCTTTGCAGCGTATGGATACCGGAAGGATCCTGCCAATCATACGAAGCTGATCGTGGACGAACTGGCAGCAGAAAATGTACAAAGTATTTTCCGCTGGAAGATCAGTGGCATGAATAATCAGGGCATCGCAAATCGTTTGAATGCGAAAAAGGTATCGTCCCCAGCTGCACGAAAGCTGCAGAGCGGTGCAAAGCTGAGCCTGCATTTCCGCAAGAGCGATGAGCCGCCGTGGTCTGCCAAGGCAGTGGACCGCATTCTGCACAACGAGGTCTATATCGGAAAACTGGTACAGGGAAAGACACGACGACTGGATTATCGCTCCAAAAAGAAAATGAACGTGCCGATGCGGGACTGGGTAATCGTGGACAACACCCATGAAGCAATCATTCCGGCAGAGCAGTTTGAACTGGTGCAGCGGATTCTGGAAACCGAAACACGCAGGCCGAACGATGCCGAAACGGTGGCCCTGTTTGCAGGCTTTCTCTACTGTGGGGACTGCGGCAGCCGGCTAGTGCGCAGGTCGGCCAGCTATAAAGGAAAGCGGTATATCTATTATCAGTGCTCCGGCAGCAAGCAGAACAAGGGCAGCTGCACGAGCCATAATCTGCGGGATGAAAAACTCTATAACGTCGTGCGGAACGCGCTTCAGATGCAGATCCAGATCGTGATGGAAGAAGCCGAGTTTGTAGAAAGCATCCGGCAGGCCCAGCAGGAACCCTACCGTGTGCGGCGCATCGAACGGCAGATTCGGCAGCTGACTGCAGAAAAGGCCCATACACAGGGCATTAAGGAAAAACTGTACGGGGATTATGCAGACGAAATCCTCACACGGGAGGATTTTTTGAACTACAACGAACTGTACAGCAATCGGATCGAAGAGTATGACCGCAAAATCACAGAACTGGAAGCAGAACGGCAAAACCTACAGACTGCTCCAAACGCTTATCCGTTTCTGGATGTGTACCGTAAGTATCGAAAATTGGAAGAAATCACCCGTCCGATGGTCGTGGAACTGATTGAGAAAATCGAAGTGTATGAGGGCAACCGGGTAGAAATCACGTTCCGATTCCACGATGAGATTGCAGACCTGCTGGAAGAACTGCATCAAAAGCAGATGGGGCAGCATGAAGTATCTGCATGAAAGGAGAGTCTGACCTATGGCAAGAGTAAGCAAGAAAGTAAGTGCGGCGCAGCGGGAAGCGGAGAACGCACCGCACCGTATCTGGAAAACCGCAATTTACGCACGACTGTCCGATTTTGATGATGTACTTCGGGATACGGAATCGCTGGAAGTGCAGATTTCTTACATCAAAGAGTATATCAACCACCGGGATGATCTGATGCTGCTGGATGTGTTTGCGGACAAGCGGTGCACAGGGATGAACTTTGACCGCCCGGAATTTGAGAGGCTTCTAAAAGCACTGCAGGAGCGGAAAATCGACTGCATCGTGGTAAAGGACTTCTCGCGTTTGGGCCGCAATTTCGTGGAAACAGGCCAGTATCTGGAACAGGTGTTTCCGCTGTTCGGCGTAAGATTTATCGCCATCAATGATAATTATGACAGCCTGAACAGCCAGAGCCGTGACGGGATGCTGGTGCCAATCAAGAGCATGATCAACGAGATGTACTCGAAAGACCTGTCCCAGAAAATCCAGTCGTGTTTTCGCTCCAAGGAAGCGCGGGGAGAAATCTATACCCCGGTTCCGTTCGGTTACAAGAGAAATCAGCAGAATCATTTGGTTCTGGATGAGGAAGTCAGCGATGTGGTGATGCGGATTTTTCTCTGGAAGAAATCCGGCATGAAAGAGCGCGAGATTGCAAAGAAGCTGTCTGCGCAGGGAATCCCAACACCTTTTACACGCCGCTGTCAGCTGGGTTATATGAGAAATACCTCACGGGTAAAGGACCCTACATGGCAGCCAGCTTTCGTGACAAAGGTTCTGGAAAATCCGGTCTACACGGGAACCATGGTGTATAACCGCATCGCCTACGATGAAACGTATCGAAAAATCGGAGAAAATCCACGGGGAAGCTGGCGGATGGTGCCGGACAACCATCCGGCGATTATCAGCTGGGAACTGTTTGATGAAGTTTCCGCGTTGCGGGAAGCTGAGCAAGCGGTCAGGGAGGAACGGAAAACATGGTGCAAACAGCGCAGAAAGAACAATCCGAACATCTTCAAAGGCAGAATCTTTTGCAAAAAGTGCAGCGAAAAGCTGGTTTGCCATTGGCAAAGTGATGGTTCACTGTATTTTTACTGTAAATTCTGCCATGTTTCCATCTCAGAGAAAGACCTCTGGAACGGCATCCATAAGGAACTGTACCAGCGGTTAGAAGAACATAAGTACTTGAAAAAGCTGATGCAGAAGAATTCGGGAAAAAGCAACCTTGAAACAAAGAAAATTGCATTGAGCCGTGAAATGGAACAGGTGTCGGGCAATATCGTTCGGATGGAATCGCAGAAGCGCAGCGGCTATGAGCAGTATGTTCTCGGAAAACTTTCAAAGGAGAAATTTCTGGAACTGAAGCAAGGTGTAGAAAATGAAATCGTATTACTGAAGCAGACAAAATCTGAAAGAGAGAAAGAACTGGCCGTTGTTCAAGAAGAATTGCAGCAGAAAAAGCAGATCGCAGGAAACACAGAGGTTCTTTTAACGGCAGACAATCTGCAGCAGTATGTAAAGAAAATTGAAGTGGACCGCAGGAAAATAACTTATACGGAATTTGTGTTTTAACGAAAAAGGAGAACAGACAATGAAAGAGAAAATCTATGATGCCCGGACAGGAATGGAATATGTTTTGGTGGGGGATTATTATCTGCCAGCCTTGAAACTGCCACGGACCCGTCCGATTGGCCGCTGGGGGATGCTGCACAAGGCGTACCTGAAACTGCGAAAACCAGCCTATTACCAGAGCTTGCTGCTGAGCGGAAAACTGGATACTGTTTTAGCAAATGTGGAAGAGCAGGCAGTGGAACGATATGAGGTTTTGATCGAGCAGCTGAGCCAGCGGGAGGGCATATCGGAAAAACTGAAAGAAGAAAATCAGATGGAGTGGGTACGCCGTATGAGAAATCTGGAAAATCGTGCAGCAGAAATCGTAAAGGCAGAATTGATCTACACGTTTGAAAGGCGGTGAGCAGCAGATGATCGGAACCTATTACCGGCTTTCTCTTGCGGACGAGGATGTGGGTGCTGATAAGGCTGAGAGCAACAGCATTCAGGGCCAGCGCGGACTGGTAGAGGGGTACATCATGGCTCGCCCGGAACTGGCTGCAGAGCCGCGTCAGGAGTACGTGGACGATGGCTATTCCGGCACCTCCACAAGCCGCCCAGCGTTCCAGCGGCTGATTGAGGACGCGCAGGACGGAAAGGTGAAAACGATTATCGTAAAGGACTTTTCCCGGTTCGCCCGTGACTATATTGAAGCAGGCGATTATATGGAGCGAATCTTCCCGTTGCTGGGCGTTCGCTTCATCTCCGTCAACGATGGTTACGACAGTGGAATACAGATCAGAAACGATGTATGTGGACTGGAAGTAGCCATTAAGAACATCATCAACGCATCCTACAGCCGGGACCTCTCCGCTAAAATCGCAGCAGCAGACCATGTGATGCAGAAAAAAGGAATGTATCTCGGAGGATACCGCCCGTTTGGATTCCTACCGGACCCGAACGACTGCCATAAGCTGATCCTCGACCCGGTAGCCAGCCAGTATGTGCGCCTGATTTTTGAACTGGCATTGCAGGGCAACAGAACAGGCACCATCGCAAAAATCCTGAATGAAAAGCAGATTCCAACTCCGGCAGCGTATCACGTGGCGGAAAATCATGTGTACAGCGAGCAGAAAGCATGGGACTTGCAGCGCAGCCATTGGACAAGCGGGACGGTTTATCATGTTCTGAAAAATGAGAAGTATAAGGGTACCTATGTGGGCGCGAAATTCATTATGCCGGTTCCCTATAAGCATCGGGTCCTGCGCGCTCCCTTGGAACAGCAGGTACGAATTGAGGACAGCCATGCCGCCATTGTGACCCCGGAGGAATTTGAACAGGCGCAAAAGGTCATTATGCTGCAAAACGGGAATCATCAGACCGGGAACTACACAAAACACCAGTATCCGCTGAAAGGCAAGGTCTACTGCGGCTACTGCCAGAAACTGATGAAATATCGTGTTCTCAAGAAACTTGGCCCTTCTTTTAACTGCAGATTTTCAGCCACAGCGGTGGACAGTCCCTGCAAGCGAATCCCAATCTCTGAGGAGATTCTGGAACATATCGTTCGAAATGCGCTGACAGAGCAGATAAAGCAGGCGGAGCATATATTGGGGATCCTGCACGAGCGGGAACGCAAAGCGTTGATTTGCTTTTCCACACTAGAACGGCAGGAAGAAAAGCTGAGTGCAGAAAAGGAAGAGATCGTAAAACAGCGCGTCGCATTGTATGAGCAGTATGCTGATGGAAACATGAGTAAGGAAGAGTTCATCCGACAGAGAGATGCTTACCGAGTACAGGAAGATGAAAGAATGGCGCAAATCCAACGGCTGCGTACCGAGAAAAATCAAGTTTTCCAGCCTGTGAAGAAAGATACGGATAATTTGCAAGCCGTGATGAATACGGTGGGAGAAGCTGGCGATGTGATGCACCTGTCACAGAATGTGGTGGAAACCTTTATTGACCGCATCGAGGTTTTCAACGATGAGCGCGTGAAAATTCGCTTTACATTTGAGGATGCATTGAACAGTTGTGAGGAAAAGTAAGTGCAGCGATTTCTTGATTTAAGGTAAATACAGAATTTCAGAAGCAAAAAATCGAAGGCTCGCGTAAACCACAAACAGCACCCAGGAGAATTCGAGGGTGCGTCTGCAGCTTATGCGGGCCGTTTTATTTTGTGCTTTTTACTGCGAAATAATGTTAAACTCCAAGGCTGACAAGAGTGGCCTTTAACTCCTTTGCCATGCGGATAATGACAGTCTGTTCAGTTTCATTACAGTCCAACAGCAAGCGATGAATTTCAGAGTTTGCTGAGGAAGATGAATATTCAAGACAGTCGAGCAAAAGCTCATCCGCGGAAACGGATAACGTGTTGGCAATTTTGACAAGAACAGAAAGGCTTGGAGCCTTTGTGCCATTTTCGATTTGGACAATGTATTCACGACTGCAGTTGACTTTTGCGGCAAGAACTTCTTGCGTCAGATTCGATTTTGAACGGTAGAAGCTGATTCGTTTTCCTAGAGAAGTGCGATTTACGGACATATAGTGATCTTCCTTTCAAATGCCCGCATAAGATACTTTAATTATTTGACTTATGGAGAAATGAATCAAGAGGAACAAAAGAGGCAATTTGCATAGAAGTCAGAATTCTTATTTTTCCCCTTTAGCGGAGATGGCTTCTGAGGCCAAAATGTGAACCAGCAGTTCACATTTTGAGCAACAAGTGAACTGATGGTTCACAGAAAAAATCATCTGAAAAGAGTATAATAAAAGCATGAAATCAAGCTGCGAAAATGAAGTGGGGAAAACGAAATGGAACGGCTGCTGACACTGTATAGCGAAGTTCAGTCAACGGATGTACGGTGGCTGTGGTATCCCTTTATTGCAATCGGGAAAATCACACTTCTGCAGGGTGATCCCGGCGATGGAAAATCTACCATGATGATGAATCTGATTGCGGAACTTTCAACAGGAGGTAAGACCCCGGATGGCTGTAAGATCGGCGTGCCGCAAAAAGTGATTTATCAGTGCTCCGAGGATGGCGTTTCGGATACGATAAAGCCCCGATTGGAACGCTGCGGGGCAGACTGCAGGAAGATTGCTTTCATCAATGAAGAGGTTTATAACGGCCTCACATTGGACGATGAGCGCATCCGTCAGGCAATCATTGAATTTCGGCCTCGATTGGTCGTGATCGATCCGATTCAGGCTTATCTTGGCAGCGATTCGGATTTGCAAATCGCAGGCAGAGCGCGGAAACTCATGCGCCGTCTTGGAATGTGGGCTGCTGGCTACGACTGTGCCATCGTTTTGATTGGCCACCTTAATAAAAAAGAAGGTTCCAAAGGGCTGTACCGCAGCCTGGGAAGCATTGATGTTGTGGCAGCAGCACGAAGCGTCCTGCAGGTGGAGCGAGATACCGAGAATCCTGATATAAGAATCGTACATCAAATCAAAAACAGTCTTGCGCCTACGGCAGAAGACATCCGCTTTTCCATTTCTGCCGACAAGGGCTTTCGATGGCTGGAATGCAGGCCGCAGCTCTTTGAAAAACAACAGCCGGACACCGAACCTAAATTTGATACAGAGCAACAGAAAGCTGCCTACTGGATCAAGCATTTTCTTGAAAAAGGCGATATGAGTGCGAATGAAATTTATTGCCGTCTGGACAATGAGGGTGTCAGCAAACGAGTTGCGCGGATGGTAAAAACAGAAATGGGAATCCACTGCTACCAGAAGAAGCGGAGATGGTATTGGAGTGTTCAGCCGGAGGAAGGTGCTGTAAATGGACCACAGGTATAAAGTTGGCGGCTATGTGAAACTTGCAAAATTGTGGGAGCGCTCCAAGGATGCAGCAGTGGCCTATCATAGTTCCTATTATGCTGAAAAGTTTAGGGATGATGCGGATAAAAGGCTGGTTGGTGTCTATATTGACATCACAGGGAATAAGGAAATTTATAAACGCCCGGAAATGGTGCATCTGCTCAAAGATTGCAAAAAGGGTGCCGTCAATCTGATTTTTTCACAGACAAGGGCCTACCTTGCAGCGAATACCTGTGATTTCTGTTTTCTGCTGAAATATCTGTTTGACATGCCGATGCGAGTGGACGTTGTTACAGATGATGACGACCAGAGAATTGACACGATTCTTAATGTTGAGAATCAGCGTCAGAACCTGAAAGAATTGGCCGAAAAATATACATCAATCCGAAGGAAAGATTATCTTGAGTGGAGAATTCGACTGGAAGATGAAATGACAAAGGCTGAAGAAAAATGAACGTAGAACATATCCCAGCAGAAGATGTGGACATGCTGCCGTGTGGAGCAGACTGGCAGAGTAGGCATTTGGAGTCCGAAAAGAGAAAAGCTGAAATTCGGGACAGAATCCATAAGCAGGCAGAACAGGGCCAGAAAACGGCAAAAGACTACTTTCGTCCGGCGAAACCGACACCGTCGATTTACGACAGCGACCTGAAGCGTGTAGCCGTTTATGCCCGTGTCAGCACTTCCAGCGAAGAACAGATTTCTTCCATTGAAAACCAGACTCTATATTACACCAAAAAGATTGCAGAAACGGAAAACTGGAATTTGCAGGATATTTACAGTGATGAAGGAAAATCCGGCACATCGCTGCGGAAACGGGATGCGTTTAAGCGAATGATGCGAGATGCCAAAGACCAGAAGATGGATTTGATTATCTGCGCCAGCATTTCACGTTTCGCTCGGAATTTTTCGGATTGCATGACGCAGATCGCAGCACTGAAAACTATGCACCCGGCACATCCAATCGGTGTGTACTTTGAAACCGAGAACATCTACACACTCAACCCGAATAGCCAGTACAACCTCGATATACAGGCACTTCTGGCGGATTGGGAATCGGGCAACAAGAGCCGCCGGATGATCCTTTCGTATGATCAGCGCATTATGACAGGTCAGTACCCGGTGGCTGACCTGATGGGGTATCGGCATACTAAGGATGGCCAGTTGGTGATCGAGCCGGAAGAAGCAAAGACAGTTCGTTTTATCTTTCTGGCGTTTATCTATGGTTATAACTGCGATCAAATTGCGGCAGTGCTGACGCAGAAAAAGCGCAGCACCCTGCGCGGCAGGCAGGAGTGGAATGGCATGATGGTGGCAAACATCATGAAAAATGAACGCCGCTGGGGTGATCTGGAAGCCCGGAAGAGCATTGTAGTGGACTACAAGCTGGGCAAGGTGACGAAGAACAATGGGAATCGCTGCTCTGCCTATGTTCCGGAACACCATGAAGCAATCGTTTCGCCGGAAATTGCACGGGCTGCACATCTGGTGGCATCCAGCAGGAAGAAGTGCGGTGTGCAGGATATTGTGGTGATCCAGCAGGGAACATTGAAAGGCTTTGTTGGCATCCATCCGAACTGGAGTGGCATCAATGCCGAAAGCATCCGCAGCCTTTGCCTGAATGCCTATCTGCCGGAAGAAGTGGTCGAACTGAACGATATGACGGAAATGCGGTCTGGAAAGAAGTCGGATATGGTATTGTTATCTGATTATCTGACGGTTTCAGGTACTTGCTTTATCAACCAGAGCAGCCCGGTCATAACAATCTCAAAAAATGGAATCCGTTTCAGCAAGGCCTGCCATACCCGGTTGGACGACTGCGAGTATGTGGAACTACTCTATCATCCGATTCTGCAGGTCGTGATTTTGCGAAAGAGCAATCATGACTTTTCAACGGCGATGCACTGGCGCGAGGACAATGACGTTCATAGTGCTTTTTCAGCCAGAGCGTTTTCTGGTCTTGTCTTTCAAACGTTGAACTGGAGAAGGAATTGCCGCTATCAGTGCCGTGGTATCTGCCGGGGTCAGGGAAATGCAAAATTTCTGATTTTTGAATTAGATGAGTCCCGGATTTTGACTGGGAAAAATCAGTATGAACAGGCTGAAGAGTGTTCGATAAATTTGAAATGTCGGTTATATCGGAGTAAATGGCTTCAGAGCATTACAGTTAGTGATGTGATGGAATCCGGCCAAGTCGTAGAAAATCCCATGATTGGTGCAATTCCAAGCAGAAATGAAGTTCAACGTGAACTGGATGATCTTTTGATGTCGATGTAGGAGGAACTTATAGAATGGAAGAAAAAAGCAGGACGCAGGAACTGAGCGTTCGGGAAATCTCCTTGATTCGTGAACTTGCACAGATACGGAAAGAACATAAAAGAGAACTGGAGTACGAAAAGTTCGATGGCTATGAACTTCCGCCGCGCACCCAGTTTTCCATGCTGAATAAACCTGCAGTGAGCATAAAATATGGTGTTATGAAATTTAATATGGCGTGCATTCGGCTTTTTGAAGGAATCAAGTATGTCCTTCCGATTTTGCACCCCAATAAGAAGCGGCTTGCGTTGATTATGTGCCCGGAAGAGGACAGTGCATCTGTTGAATGGGCAAGACGGAAGGACGAAAACTGGGTGAATAAGGATATTACATCATTGGAATTTGTGGAAAATATCTTCAGGCTCATGAACTGGAATCGGGAATGCCGTTATAAAGTGCTTGGACGGGTGGCTAATTCAGATCAGGGTCTTTGTATGTTGTTTGATCTGGAAGAAGCAATCATGTTCACCCCGAAGCCACAGGAATATACAGATCCGCTTACTGGTGAAATGAAGAAAAAGCAGATGAAATTCTTCCCGGATGCCTATAAGAACCGTATCGGAAAATCTTATAATGACTACATTGCAGATCATCAGATGAACATGTTTGAAGACTTCATTGGGTATCAGAGTTCTACTGTATTGGATGAGCCCGAACGGGAAGCAGGCACTACTTCAATACCGATTCCGCAACGTGAAGAATCTGAAAATATACCTTTGCCAGATTTATCGGGACAGCTTGAAAACGTACAACAATCGGGCAATGAGATTGCTAAGAGAGGAATGCCGACATGAATTCTGGGCGAGTTATGAACCTGCGAGTGACAATTCCGGCGGAAAGCCGGAGAATGAATGTTGGGAAAGATGTTATCCGTATTCTTGGGAGTCCGGCCTATATCTGCGTTTTGCAGAGGAAAGATCGGAAGTCTATTGCGATTACTCCGTGCACCGCTGAACTTCCCATGTCCTTTAAGGTTCCAGACAGGCTGTTGACCGATGGACAGTGCCGAATGATGATTAACGGAATACAGTTCATTCAGGCGTTGCTGGAGGCAAATGGTCTGGCAGCAGGAAAAGACCATCAATTTAAGGGGCGGTATGATGCTGAGAAAAATGCAGTTATCATTTCGCTCAAAAATGGTGAATAAAGTACTTTCTCGCCTAAAAGATGTACAACTTGACATCACGTCCATTTGGTCGTATAATACGTCCAAATGGACGTGACGAAGGGAGCCAATATTATGAGTGCCGGAATTTTAGATGGCTTTCAAACGATAATTCCAACAGCAGCAGCTGTCTTATCGGAAAAACGACAAATATTAAGGCTGACGCAACAAGAGGTTGCTGATCGCGCAAAAATAACATTACGTCAATATCAAAGGCTGGAATCTGGGGAAAGAAACATTTTGACTTCTTCTTTTGGCTTGGCGTGTCGAGTAATTGAAGCTCTTGATATGGATGCTTCTAAATTCTATCATGGTGACTATTACCTTGAAGAATTGAAAACTATTGAAGGCAAACGATTTGGTGACAGGGGAAAACATCAATTTAAATGACGGCATGATGTCGAAAAAAGAGCAATATGGACAAATCTATGCCGAAAAGTTTATATCTGTAAGCTTGATATGCAAAGCGTTTTATGGTAAGATGGAAGCACAATAGGGAGAGTATACACTCCCGTTGAACCTGTTGCTGGGAAGTGAATGCTGATGGAAAACCAGCTTGCTTATGCGATAACTCAGACGAAATATAATTTGAGTGATGATAAGGCTGCTAAAAACAGCTGGTCACTAAAACTATATCGAATAAGCAGATAGGCTATACGAGGCTCAATTAGTTGAAAACCGATAACATAAGAATCCTAATAAGCAGTGGGGCATCTCTATGAATGAGCAATTGCTGAAAATGAATGGCTTATCGGTGGGAATTTTAGATGCACTATCATTTGAGTCGCATTTGGGAATTCCGTTGAAGAAGAACTTGCATTATTTTGATAAGGATTTGTTAATTGCTGAACTGATTTCGATGACTGAGTGGTTGGATGAACAGGAAATCCTTTCTAATATTGCGCTAGACTACAGGGTTAAGAGCTTGGATTCTATACTTTTGAAGTATGATCGTTACTATCCGAATCATCAGACACGAAAAGTGTTTAATGATATTCTGGGCTTCCGGGCTTTTTGTGATAGCTACGATCAAATATTAGAAGAAGAGTTTTCACCGTTCCGGATTGCTGATATGGCAAAAGGAAAGGCAGTGGATGATGGTTACAGGGGTGTCCATGTGTACTATCAGAAAAGTGGAAGACATTACCCCATAGAAATCCAATTTAATACGTTGTTTGATAGGCAATTAAATAACTGGCTTCACGATTATCTGTACAAAAAGAATTATCCCGTGGAAACAGGGGAGATAATGCGTGAAAAGTATGAAAATGGATTGATTCGGAATGAACATGAATTTAAGGAGGTGCTGAATAATGTGCTATTTGGTAGCAAAAGATCGTAATGCACATGGTTGTTTTGCTCTAAAAACGACGCATGGAAAGCATCTGGTGGAATTAAAAAGAGAATTGAACAGAGAGGTTGGATATAAGGGAGTACAGCTTGTAACAATCAGCAGGCCAACAGCGTATGGTGAGTATGCGCCTTACCACTTTGTGGATACAGAACAGGAATTTCAGACTCTTGTAAAGGGTCTTCGTCCATAAAAATGCTGTACGTGGGAGCGGTGTATTTCAGTTCAGGCAATTGGTGTGTGCTGGAATAATACCATCTGTAGTCAGGTTAAGACCCGAATTATGAATAAGAAGATAAGCCCTACAAGGCTCAAATTGGTGTATGAACCGATTGAAAGCCTTGTAGGGCTTTTTTTACAAAAATTTTTGTTCCTTACTTGACAACCGCATAGGGTCAACCAAGAAAAACTACGATAACTAAAGGGTTTTGACGGCTTGAGTTGTCCTTCAAAAGTTTTATTTGTTAAACAACTGCAAGAAGCGGGAAATCCTGAGGGTTATATGTAGGTGGCTTTTGGAAGCTCTGTTTTGACCCACAAAAAGGAGCAGCAAATAAAGATTGAAGGAGAGTTCAAGCCTACGGTGGATTGCCATTGGGCAATCCGCCGTGGGCTTGTTTGCGCAAAAAAGATTTAGGATGGGATAGAGGAGTGGAATCAAAGAAAGTTGTACAACACGTTTACTTAGTAGGCGCTAAGTCTATATATCGAGTTGCGGAAAAAGATAAGGAGTATTTGAGGGATGAGGAAGAAAAAAATCAAAATACTGCATGTGGCGCAAGCTGCTGGCGGCGTGGATCGCTACATCCGAATGCTTCTCAAGTATTTGGATAAAGAAAAATTTGAAAATATCTTGGTCTGTTCCCAAGATTTTAATAGGGAAGATTATGATGGCTTAGTGGACTCTTTTGAACAAATTGAAATGAACAGGGCAATCGGGGTGAGTGATCTGAACTCGATTAAAGAAGTTCGGAGGTTGATAAAAAAATATAATCCCGATAAGGAGATATCAAAGTCAGTCAGCACATCAAAAACAACCCCAATCACTTCAAAAGTACTCTTCAAAAATCAGCAATAACCCATCACTCAATTCAGTCCATCAATACACCCAGCAACCCTTCATCCACCCCCCTCATCACACCCACCCTGAGGAGCGCATCTGGGCAGGGCGAACGCCCCGGGTCCCGGACGCTCCGAGGATCAAACACGACAAGATGAAACAATTTTACATGGTTGACATGAGGCGAAAAAGGTGGTAATATTATCTTGTTAAAAAAATGCGAATCCCTCTCGCTCGCGAAGGAAAAATCTCTCTCGCAATGAGAAATCAAACGATACAACGAACGAAAATCGACTTTGCCGAAGGCTGGCAGACACGAGGGACTTAAAATCCCTTTCTGAAGGCAGAGTATGGGGTTGCCCCGCCGGAGACATTGAAAATCTCAGAATTGTTCGTTGACTCGAATGATTGTCGGACTTTCTTTTTGCTCTGCTTTCTGGAAGCTTTGGAGAGACGAGAGAAATCATTCTTGCACAGACGATGCCGTATGGACGCGTTTACAAGAACCTTTCCATGCGGGGCCATAGTGAAATATTTTTATATCAAACAGACTGCCCCCAAAGTAGCTCGCATCAAATCGCGCTGCTTTGGGGGCAGTTTTACGCTTTGCGGGTGATGGGCGGGGCGCTGTCGTCCGTAAGGCCGAGAATATAATCGGTACTGGTATGGTAGAGACCGGCAAGCTGGATCAGCACCTCGGTGGGGATATCCCGCTTGCCGGTCTCGTAATTGGAGTAGCAGACCTGTGTGCATTTCAGATACGCCGCAACATCCTTTTGCAGCAGATCACGATCCTCCCGCAGATCCCGGATACGTTGATACATGGTATTTACCTCAAAGGCTTTATTTAAGGTAAAGTATAGGCATAACGAAATGTTATATTGACATATAAAACAAAATGTTATATCATAGTATCGCGCCGGGAACAGCTGTGAATCTCCGGCGCAAAAGGGGAGAGCATCATGAAACTGGAATTCCGGCAGACGGTGACCTGCAACCACCTTACGCTTGCAATGGTCTGCAAAACTATCGACTGGCAGCAGCCACTGCCCCGGTGCGGAGAATATGTGGCCGGGCTGGATACGCTTGACGGCGAACCGGAACTGCCGGTGCGCAAACTGCTGCACCGGGCACAGGACGGCGGCTGCCTTGCGGAGCTGCCGGGCTTCAACATTGCGCAGCTGAGGCTTTCTTACCGGGAGCTGGAGCAACTGGCAGCAAAAAAAGGCTGGACGCTGCAAAAGCTGTAAAAAACTTAAATTTCCCTCTTGCATTCTGGCCGATTCGTGCTATAATAGTAAGGCAATCGTTTCCAAGGCCGCTCGACGGGGTAGCCGATATTGAAGGTTGTGATGGGCACATACATTAAATATGGCCCCAATACGTCAGAACCAGAATTGAGGTGAAAAGAATGAAACAGGGTATCCATCCGAACTACGTTGACTGCACTATTACCTGCGCTTGCGGTAATGTCATCAAGACTCGTTCCACCAAGCCCGAGATCCACGTCGAAGTTTGCTCCAAGTGTCATCCTTTCTACACTGGCAAGCAGAAGCTGGTTGACACCGGCGGACGTGTTGAGCGCTTCAACAAGCGTTTCGGCCGTAAGTAATTATAGGCTATCTCATGCCGCTTCCTTCGGGAGGCGGCATTTTTGCGTTTTGCGGTGGCAAATGTTTCGTTTTCCCACACAGGATTGTCTTAATTTAAACACATTTTCCATCTAAACTAAAGCAGTTCCAAACCGGAAGGCACTGATTCCATGCCGCTTTCCGCAAAACAGCTTCTGAAATAAAAGGAGAGTTTGCTGTGATCGAAGTTTCTCACCTGAGCAAGTCCTACGGCAGCCGCCCTGCCGTGCAGGATCTCTCGTTTACGGTGCCGGACGGCCAGATCTACGGTCTGCTGGGGCCCAACGGCGCGGGCAAATCCACCATTATGAATATCCTCACCGGCTATCTGGCGCCCACCGAGGGCGAGGTAAAGGTAGCCGGCTTCCGTCTGCCTGAGCAGGCGCAGCAGGCTAAAGCCTGTGTAGGCTATCTGCCGGAGCAGCCGCCGCTCTACCCGGAAATGACTGTGCAGGAGTATCTGGACTTTGTGGCAGAGCTTAAGGGGGTAAAGCACGCGCAGCGCAAACAGCAGGTGCTGGCCGCTGCCCGCCGCACCGGGCTGGAAGAAATGCTGCCCCGGGTCATCCGCAGCCTGTCCAAGGGCTACCGTCAGCGGGTGGGCATTGCGCAGGCGCTGCTGGGCAGCCCGCAGCTTATCATTCTGGACGAACCCACCGTAGGTCTGGACCCTGCACAGGTCATCGAGATCCGCAACCTCATCCGGGAGCTGGGCAAGGCACACACGGTCATCCTGTCCAGCCACATCCTCAGCGAGGTGCAGGCGGTATGCCAGCAGGTGCTCATCCTCTCTAAAGGCCGTCTGGTGGCGGTGGGCAGCCCGGAGGAGCTGGGTGAGACCCTGAACCCGGGCAGCCGTCTGCGCGCTACCGCGCAGGGCGAGCCAGACACCGTGCTGGCCGCTGTGCGCAATGTGCCGGGCATCTGCCGGGTAGAACTGGAAAGCGCCGCGGACGGTCAGGTCACCTTTACCGCCGAGAGCGAGGATGCTGCTGACCGCCGCGCCGCTGTGTCCCGGGCACTGACCGAGGCCGGGTGCACTGTGCTGGCACTTGCCGCCGAGAACCGCAGCCTTGAGGAGGTATTCCTTGCGCTGACCGAAAAAAAGCCGGAGCAGGAAGCCCCGGCAGAAGGGGAGGAGAACTGAGATGCTTGCCATCTTTAAACGAGAACTCCGCAGCTGCTTTCACGGCATGATTGGTGCGGTGCTTACCGCCTTTATGCTGGCGGCTACGGCTATCTATTTTGTGGCGCTGAATCTGGGCTACGGCCTGCCGGATTTTGGCTACTACACGCTGTGCCGCACCATTTTTGTGCTGCTGCTCTACATTCCGGTGCTCACCATGCGCTCCTTTGCGGAGGAACGCCACAGTCGCACCGACCAGCTGCTGCTCACAAGCCCGGTGTCGGTGGGCGGCATCGTGCTGGGCAAATATTTTGCCCTTTGCGTCATTTTTGCGCTGCCCTGCCTTGTGGATGCGGGCATGATCCTTGTGCTGAAAGCACTGGGCGCTACCGGCACCAGCACGCTGGCCAATTTTTCTGCCCTGCTGTGCTATTACCTCATGGGCTGCGCCGCCATTGCCATCGGGGTGTTCCTTTCCAGCCTGACCGAAAACCAGATCATCGCCGCTGTCTCCGGCGTGGCGGCGCTGCTGCTGGCCTATATGATGCCCAGTCTGCGCACCATGTTCACCACCGGTAGTGCAGTAGCGCTGGCACTGTTCACGGCCATTGCCGCTGTGCTCAGCGTGGTGGCAGGGCTGCGCAGCAAAAGCTTTACGCTGGGCTGCCTTTCCTTTGCGGGGTGCTGCGTGGCGCTTACGGCGCTGTTTCTGCTCAAGAGCAGCTGGCTGACCGAAGCCTTCAGCGCGGTGCTCAACGCCCTGTGCCTGTTTATCCCCTTTGAAGAATTTGTCAACAGCAGCTTTTCCATTCCCACGCTGGTCTACTACCTGACCGTGGCGGCGGTGTTCCTGTTTTTCACCGCGCAGGGGCTGGAAAAGCGCCGCTGGAACTGAGAGGAGGCCATAACGATGAAATGGAACAAGAACGCAGCCTCCCAAAAGGGCAGGGTGTTCCGCAGTGGGCTGCTGTCCACCGCTATGCTGGCGGCAGTGCTGGTGCTGGCGGTGCTGCTCAACCTACTGGTGCGGGCCATCCCTGCAAAATATACCGAGTTCGACCTCTCCGAGGCCAAAATGTACACCCTGAGCGACAGCACCAAAGCACTGGTGGAGGGGCTGGAAAAGGATGTGCACATCTATTACCTCTGTGAAACCGGCAGCGAGGATACCATTATCACAAAGTTGCTGGATCACTACGCCGCCGAGAGCGGGCACCTGAGCTGGGAACAGAAGGACCCCACCCTGTACCCAACCTTTGCCGCAAAGTATGGCGCAGAGAATGTTTCCACCGGCAGTCTGATCGTCACCTGCGGGGAGAACAGCACCGTACTGGATGCCGCCGACCTGTACGAGTACGATTATTCCGACTACTACACCACCGGCTCTGCCAGCGTGACTTTTGGCGGCGAAAAGCAGATCACCTCTGCCATTTATAAGCTTACCTCAGCCGAGCAGAGCCACGCCTACTATACCACCAACCACGGCGAGCAGACCCTGACCGACTCCCTGACCGATGCGCTGGACGCCCAGAATATCGACGCACAGCCGCTGGATCTGCTCACGAGCACCATCCCGGAGGACTGCGACCTGCTCATCATCAACGCACCCACCACCGATTTTTCCGCAGGGGACGGCCTTGTGGATGAGATCAGCCAGCTGCAAAATTATCTGGCGGCGGGCGGCAAGCTGCTGCTGACCAGCAGTGTCTACGCCCAGACCCCGCAGCTGGACGCCGTGCTGGCGCAGTTCGGCCTTGCCCGCGCAGAGGGCATGGTGGTGGAGGGAGACAGCAGCAAGGCACTGTATAACTCTGCATGGTCGCTGCTGCCGGACTACGGCACGCCTACCGAGAGCACCGCGCTGAACGGCGTGAATACCAATACCCATGTCATGCTGTCGGTGGCGCAGGGCATCACGGTCACCGAGACCGAGGATGTCACCGCCGAGCCGCTGCTGAACAGCTCCTCCGCTGCCTATGCCAAAACCGACATCAACGACCTTACCACCATGGAGCGGGAGGACGGGAACGCAGATGGCCCCTTTGCGCTGGCTGTCTGGGCACGGAACGAGGATACCGGTGCCGAGGTTCTCTGGATCGGCTGTCCCAACATGGATAACGAGCAGCTTTATCAGTCCATGCCCGGCAACCTGACCTTTTTGCAGGGCTGCGCCGCCTCTCTGGTGGGGCAGGATATCCTTGTGGACACCAAGGCGCTGGAAGCCGAGCCCATCACGGTGGCAGGCTCCGCTGCCGCAGCACTGGGGCTGACCTTTGTGTTCGTGCTCCCGGCGGCGGTGCTCATTGCAGGGGCAGTGGTGGTGCTGCTGCGCCGCCGCAGATAAGGAGACCGCCATGAAAACAAAACAGCGTGTCTTGCTGGTATTGCTGGCAGCGGCAGTGCTGCTGGGCGCGGCATTGTGGGCGATGATCCGCAGCAACGCCAAGGCCGAGCAGGCGGCCAGCGTCGCCGCCGAGGGCAGTATCCCACTTTCCAGCTTTGCCGCCGAGGATCTGGAGCAGATCGAGTATACCTATAACGGCCAGACCTACACCCTGCAATATTCCGGCGGCAGCTGGCAGTTGACACAGGACCCCGCCTATCATCTGGACGAGAGCACCTGCAATACCATGCGCACCGCCCTGATGGCGCTGAATGCCAAGCGCAGCCTGACACCGCAGGCAGGGGAGGACTACGGGCTGGACAGCCCGCAGCTCACCGTTACGGTCACGGCGGCAGGGCAGAGCACTACCCTGACCTTCGGGGCAGAGAACCCGGTCACCGGGGATCTCTATGTGCAAAAAGCCGGGGACGATGCCATCTATACCGTCAGCGGCAACAAGGTCGCCTGTTTCCAGCTGGATAAGGCCGGGCTCTTCGGCAGTTTCTGCCCCACCGGACTCACTGCTTCGGCCATTACGCAGGTAGCCTATACGCTGGCAGATGGCACCTCCGTCACCCTGAACGCCGTCAGCGAGCCGACCGAAAGCGCCGACAGCGCCTCTTCCTCTGCCTACGAGACGGTGTGGCGGCTGGCCTCTGACCCCGCCGCCAGCCTTGCACAGGACAAGGTGCAAAGCCTGCTGTCTGCCCTGTGCACCTACGTTACCGCCCAAGCCACGGACGCCGACCTTTCTGCCTGCGGCTTTGATGCACCGGTATTCACCGCCGCAGTCACCAGCGAGGACGGCTCCACCGTTCAGCTGGCCTACGCCTGCGGTACGGACGGGTGGTATCTGCAGGTGGAAGGCGATACCTCGGTATACACAGTGGATATCAGCACTGTGCAGGCCCTTCTGCTGACGGAAAACGACCTGAAAACGCAGGAGTGATTCCTTTTGTACGCTGTGCCGAAACCAAGGCGCAGCGTATATTTTTTTGCAGCTTTTTATAAAGTTGCGGCAAACATCTGCAGAGTGATTGACAATCCGACTGTGATTGTTTATTATAAACCGTGACAGGGTAAGTCCGCCGCGCAAGATCATGCTTCTGTGCGGGGCGGAGCATCCCTTATACGCAAAAAAGATGGGGCAGGTTCCCTGTCTTTTTTCGTATCTGAGAACAAGGAGGATAACATATAAAATGGACAACTCGGTGGTCGTTTCACTGCGGGATATCGTAGTGGAATTTGATGGACAGCGCATTCTGGATGGGCTGAATCTGGATATCCATGACAAGGAGTTCGTGACGCTGCTCGGTTCCTCCGGCTGCGGCAAAACTACCACCCTGCGCCTGATCGCAGGCTTTCTGGAGCCGAACGCCGGCAAGGTGCTGCTGAAAGGGGAGGACATTACCGGTGTGCCGCCCTACAAGCGCCCGGTGAATACCGTGTTCCAGAAATACGCGCTGTTCCCGCACCTGAACGTGTTCGAGAACGTGGCCTTTGGTCTGCGGCTCAAAAAGCTGGACGAGGACACTATCCGCCGCAAGGTGCGCGATATGCTGGAGGTCGTGGGCTTGAAGGGCTTCGAGCGCCGCAGCATCAGCCAGATGTCTGGCGGTCAGCAGCAGCGCGTGGCCATTGCCCGCAGTCTGGTCAATGAGCCGGAGATCCTGCTACTGGACGAGCCGCTGGGTGCACTGGACCTGAAGCTGCGCAAGGAGATGCAGCTGGAGCTCAAGCGGTTGCAGCGCGAGATGAACATTACCTTTATCTACGTTACCCACGATCAGGAGGAAGCGCTTACCATGTCCGATACCGTCGTGGTCATGAACGGCGGTAAGGTGCAGCAGATCGGTACCCCGGAGGATATCTACAACGAGCCGAAAAATGCCTTTGTGGCGGACTTTATCGGCGATTCCAACATCGTGGACGGCGTGATGCACAAGGACTTTCTGGTGTCCTTCTCCGGCGTGGATTTCCCCTGCGTGGATCGCGGCTTCGCCCGGGAGCAGAGCGTGCAGGTGGTGGTGCGCCCGGAGGATATCGAGGTGGTATCCCCCGTGGAGGGCCAGCTTGTGGGCGTGGTGAACGATGTCATCTTCAAGGGCGTGCACTTTGAGATGCACGTCGAGTGCGAGGGCCGCGAGTGGCTGATCCACTCCACCCGCGCCTGCACCCCCGGCGAGACCATTGGTATGCGCATCGGCCCCAACGAGATCCATATCATGGCGCGGAGCGAGGGGTGATGTGCCATGAAGATTTATGATAAAAAGCTGGCCTATCCGTACTTTGTATGGATGGTGCTGTTTACCGTTGTGCCCTTGTTCATTGTGGTGTACTACGCCATGACCGATGCCGAGGGCAACTTTACCCTGAATAACCTTACCTCCATCAGCGGCTACGGTTCGGTGTTTGCCCGCAGTCTGCTGCTGGCGCTTATCGCTACCGTTATCTGTCTGATCATCGCCTTTCCGGTGGGCTATTTTCTGTCCCGGTTGCGGGTGAACAAGCAGCACATCATGCTTATGCTGGTCATGCTGCCCATGTGGATGAACTTTTTGCTGCGTACCTACGCATGGATGGGTCTGCTCAGCGTCAATGGCCCGGTGAACACCCTGCTGGGCTTTATCGGCCTTGGCCCCTATACCATGCTCAACACCTCCGGTGCGGTGGTGCTGGGCATGGTGTATAACTATGTGCCCTACATGATCCTGCCGCTGTACACCAGCATGACCAAGATCGACCAGAGCCTTGTGGAAGCTGCGCAGGATCTTGGTGCCAACACCACCAAGACCCTTGTGCGGGTGCTCATCCCCATGAGCGTGCCGGGCATCAGCACCGGCATCACCATGGTGTTCGTGCCGGCAGTGTCTACCTTTGTCATCAGCCGTATGCTGGGCGGCGGCTCTAATCTGCTGATCGGTGACCTGATCGAGATGCAGTTCTTGGGTAACAGCTATAACCTGAACGTCGGCTCGGCCATGAGCCTTGTGCTGATGATCATCGTACTGCTGTGCATGAGCTTTACATCCAGCTTTGACGAGGATGAAATGGAGGGCGTGTCCTGATGAAAACAAAACATCTGCGCCTGATGCAGCGGGTCTACATCATCCTGTTCTTCTGCTTCATGTACCTGCCCATTGCCTACATGATCGTGTTCAGCTTCAACCAGAGCAAGGGCTATTCGCTGTTTACAGGCTTTACCTTTAAATGGTACCGCAGCCTGTTCACGAATGCGTCCATCCTCCACGCGCTGTGGGTGTCCGTTGAGGTGGCCATCCTGTCTGCCATCATCGCCACGGTGCTGGGCACGGCAGCCAGCCTTGGCATTGCCTCCATGAGCCGCAAAAGCCGCCTGCTGGTGACCAACATCACCTATATCCCGGTGGTCAACCCGGAGATCATCACCGGCATCTCCCTGATGCTGCTGTTCGTGGCCTACCAGCGCTTTGCCACACAGTCCGCATGGCTGCCGGACAACATCATGGGCCTGCCCACGCTGCTCATTGCGCATATCGCGTTCAACGTGCCTTACGTTATCTTTAACGTAAGCCCCAAGCTCAAGCAGCTGGATATCAAGCTGTACGAAGCAGCGCTGGATCTGGGCTGCGACCCCCGGCAGGCTTTCTTTAAGGTCATTCTGCCGGAGATCAGCCCCGCCATCCTTTCTGCCTTCCTCATCTGCCTGACCTATTCCATCGACGATTTCATGATCTCCTACTTCAACTGCGGCACCGTGGAGACCCTGCCCATTGCAATCTACTCCATGACCCGTAAAAAGGTCAGCCCGGAGATCTACGCGCTGTCCACCATCATGTTTGTGGTCATCCTCAGCGTCATTCTGGTGTCCAATGCCATGGAGAGCCGCAGCTACCGCCGGGATCAGAAAACGCTGCGAAAGGAGGGTGCATGATGAAACGCATTGCTGCATTGCTGCTGACGCTGGCTGTGGCGCTGTGCGCCGCATTGCCGGTGCTTGCCGCCGGTACCATCGAGGTGACTGAGGACGTCTCGGTGTCGGATGCTTACGACTGGACCCGCTTCAAGGGGCAGAACGTCACCCTGAATGTCTATAACTGGGGCGAGTACATCTCCAACGGCTCGGACGACAGTGTGGACGTGGTTGCCGCCTTTGAAAAGCTGACCGGCATCAAGGTGAACTACACCACCTTCGACTCCAACGAGTCCCTGTACGCCAAGCTCAAGTCCGGCGCAGCCAACTACGATGTGATCATCCCCTCCGACTACATGGTGGCAAAGATGATCAACGAGGGGATGCTTGCACCCCTTGACTACGACAATATCCCCAATTTCCAAAAGATCGATGCAGGCTATCGCAACCCGGATTACGACCCGCAGAACGCTTACACCGTGCCCTATATGCTGTGCACCACCGGCATCATCTACAACACTACCATGGTAGACGAAGCCCCCACTTGCTGGGCAGACCTGTGGGATGAACAGTATGCGGGCAACATTCTGATGTTCAACAACAGCCGCGACGCCTACGCTATCGCTGCATTTAAGAGCGGCCACAGCATCAACCCCGCCACCCCGGAAGAGGTGGACGAGGTGGTAGAGGAGCTCAAGGCACAGAAGCCGCTGGTGCAGGCCTACGTCATGGACGAGATCTTTGATAAGATGATCGGCGGCGAGGCGGCCATCGGCGTGTACTACTCCGGCGATGCCATTACCATGATCGA